>Ga0208919_1000047_pt1 | contig 94187 bp, 95 predicted proteins | sample 4_EtaG_FD_184076 | JGI IMG/M metagenome (GOLD analysis project Ga0208919, IMG submission 184076) | Marine viral communities from the Subarctic Pacific Ocean - 4_ETSP_OMZ_AT15127 metaG (SPAdes) (version 3) | ecosystem: Environmental > Aquatic > Marine > Oceanic | place: Pacific Ocean | collected... | reverse complement strand
CCCGAAGGTGGCGTTTGGATTTTAGAATCCTATGATGCCATGAGTTGCGAAGAATTTAGACAATCATTAGAAGGCAGGTTTGATGGTCAAGGATATTCTGTGGTGCAACATCCGGGTGGTAGCAATTTGCGAAATCCTCCCCGTGAGGGCATGAACCCGAATAGCCCACGCTCAAATTATACATGGGAAGATTTTCTTGCTCGCAGGGTGCTTGATGCTTGGGATGGTTGCTCGGAGGAAAGATTGCCAGTGACGCCCGGAAGCGGCACAGGTGACGATGACTTGGGCTTCTATGCCTCCGCCGATCCGTTTGAAGCCGGTTGGGATGCCGTGTTGAAACACATTGGCCCTGACAATTTCCAGTATCACCGAACTTTGATTCCTCATCAGACATACAGTGGGTTGTTGGATAGAAGAATGGGGGTGGGGGCAGGTTTAGGCATAGAAGGCCATCTCCCAATCAACGAAGCCATACGACATATCGAATCGAGTCCGACTTTGGAGGATTACGCTCGCGGGGAACACTATTACGAAACAGCCGAAGATTTAGGAATCAATCGAGATGATTTCGACAGTGATGACGAGTATTATGAAACATTGGCCGAAATGGGTGTGGCTGATGAAGATCCCCGTGACTACTTGCATTATCGGGGTGATGTCAATGTCGGGCACATTGATCAATTGAATGATATGGTTCGGCAACAAGCCGGAAGGCCATTTACTGCCGAGGAGGTCCGAACGAACATGGAGGGCTTAGGCGAAGATTGGCGAAAACAATATGCAGCCTTGAGTCGTGATCCAATGCTTGGATTTCTCGATGAATTACGAGATTCGGGAAGGAAGAGGACGGGTGTTGCATCAGGAAGCATCGGGGCCACTGGAATGGGGCCAATGATCGATGTGAACCCGTTGTATCAAGGACAGGGGTTAGGACAATCGGTATTGGCTGCATTGTTGGAAAACACCGGAAGATTGGCTGAATCAAGAAGCAGTCCGGGTGGGTTGGCAACCATGCAAGCATTATCTCGACAGATGAATGCACAAGACATACCCCATGATTTGAGAATTGATGACATCGTTCATCGTCCCGTTCAAAGCACGGATTGGAGGTCATCAGACGCTCGCTATCCCCATCAAGGCTACCAAGAGATGTCGATTCCCGAAGGAACGACACTTCTTCCAAAACAACCTACCACCACCATTCCTATAACACAGACATTGAGTGGTATGCAGGAAGGGGGTTCACCCCTTACTATGGCGCAAATGCGCGAATTGGTCAGCAGGGCACAACGCGAGTTACGGTTATCGCAGAATGCCCCGCCTTCCCTCCGACAAGCACAGCCACATGAAATTCCCGCATGGTTAAATGAAATTGATTGGGGGGATAACTGATGGTGAATCCTGATGACCCAACCGAGGCAGGGTATGTCAAGCATCCGGGGAATAAAAACAAGCCACATTACAACGCCATTATGCGGTATTTCGCTAATCAGGCAGGAACAACAGGATTACAAGACCCCGCCAGTGGTCCGGGTGGTTTTCAGGCGGGCCTTCAGGCACCCGGTAAAGTGCAAATGAATGAATGGTCAAAAGGACTTCACAATTTGACAGACCATGTGAAAAGAGGTAACTTCAAGGTTCCTTTTGATGAAGGACCGATGGATAAGAAACGGTGGATGGATGAAATACGAGGGGCAACCATAACACCTGTTCGTCGGGGCGAAATCCCCCATGAAGGTTCTTTGAATGATTTTTTGCTTCAGATAATGCAGGGATTGGAACTTGATGATATGACCCCTGAAATGCGCGAGGCTTTCGCCAAAATTTACTACAAGAACAAAAAAACAGGCTTTCAAGGAGGCGTGCGTGAAATTACAGGGCTGAATAATAATCCGTCAGGTGATCTTGCACCTTTTCAGCGTGGTCAAACCGACGATCTTTCAAGATTTGCTGCATTGTTTGAGAATGCTGAATTGCGACAAGGGGATGCGACAGAAGCATTGAGGGAATGGGATATTGACCTAAATTCGCTTTTGGCTTCCGATCCTCCTTACGAAAATGAGCCTTCGGTCTATTCAGGCAATTTCGCATTACAATCTTACTTACGCGAATTACAAGAACGCTTGGAAGAAGGGCAACCCCTTGTTGCCTTTGATAGCGCAGATGTCGCAGGACGTTATGCTGACATAGGATTGGACCCTCAAATTATGACTCGCAAGGACGCTTCAGCCGCTAAAGGCAAAGCGGTTGATAAGCCCGAAATGGTGGCGGTTGGCAACATTGAAGGTTTAGACCCACTGGAAGTATTGGAACGGTTCGGGTTCACAGGATTCATCCCTGACTATGAAGAGGAAGAGGACGAAGGGCTATTTCGATTCAGCGAACCCCAAAACGCATTTGAATATGGGTGGGCTGTGCTGAAACAGGGGGGGTCTGATGTATAGCGAGAACCGCTACGAAACGCTTGAGGCATTGGCCGGTATGTTGGTGAAGGCACTTGGGGTGGATAACTGACTGATATTTTTCAATTGTTGAAAGACCAACGCCCTTCTTTCAACCCCCGTGATGATCCCGAGGACAACGGGAATTACCCTTACAATGCCACGGAAGCGTATGAAGCGGCGATGAGGGGTGAGCCAGTCTATCATTGTCCGAGTTGTGATGCCTATTTGGATAAGCCCATTTGTTTGGGTCACGCGATTCAATATACAGAAGAAGGTGAGTATGCCCCCGGTTTTCGTCAGCCCGCTAATGCTCATTTGAAGCCAACAGCCCATGCGTATATGCAGAATGGCAGACTTGGTGGTCACGAATACACAATCCCTCTATGGGAAATGTCAGCCCGTGAGCGATATGGTGTTGGTTATCACCCAGTGCCCGACCCGGCGGAAGAAGCGTCTGAAGGAGAAGAAGGCATTCTTGATATGATGCAAGGTATGGTTGGTTCACTGAACGCATGGCGTAATCTTCCCGAAGGAGAGCAACCCCATTTGAGAGATTGGTTCGCTCAACAACGAATGGAGGAAGCAAGGCAAAATCGGATGCTGTATATCGCATGGATGATGGATAAATTCGGCCTTGAAGCGGATGAAATGAAAGGTTTGCTTACTAATCCGGGCACCCATCCCGATCCACAAGTGCGCCGCCATGAGCAACAAATGGCTGATTCTTACACAGAAGGGGTGGGCGGCACCGATGATTACATGACCGGAATATGGGAAATGTTAGGTTTGGGCCAAAATGAAGAAGATGATGAGGTTTAATCCCAACCTTCATAGCCCTAACACTTGTGGGAAGCCCCATGAGCCGCCATGTATCAGTGGTAATGGCCGACGACCTTTTCGCCAAAATGGAAGCGGCGAGAGGTCGTGAGTCCAAGTCGTCATTCGTGAATTTCGTCTTGGAACAATACTTCAAGGGGAAGGAAGGTGAATAGAAATGCAACAACCACAAAGACCGATGATGGGTCAGCAGCCACGATATGGCGAAGATCATAACCGAATTGACATAAATTTGATTGCTATGCTACTATGGCAGTCGCTTTTGACAGGCGTTGCGGTCGCAATATCGCACATGGGTTGGTATCTGCCGGATTCCGGCCCCGGTGAAATGGGTGCCCAGTATGGACTGGTTGCATTCGGATTTCTATGCCTTTCAATGGTTCTGTTCCATGTGGGTGGAATCCGCGATAGTCTATCAATGCGGGCTGAATTCTCACAAGAAGCACGCTATGACAAGTGGCATCGCAACCAACAACGCCTTCAAGAACGCCGTCTGCGTAAGGATCAGATGATGCAAAATTATCGGGAATACGGGCAGCAATTAGCAACCGGCCCTGTGCAACGCCAAGACGCAAGCACATTTGGCCTTCCTAACACCCCTGAACAAAATGGGGTTGAGGACAACAGCAATAACGGTGAATAGAACGGGAGATATTGAGGGGATTCCATGTGGCCTTTCAATACCGCACAAGAACGACAAGCCGAAGCGATGGCTAATATCCTCGCTGAAAACGCTTATGACCGGAAATTGGAACGCGCAACAAACACAATCAAGACGATTTTAGGATTTCTAAGCGGTATCGCAATTGCGTTTTTCGCCTTGCTTGCTTTCGATCTATTCCTTGACGTTAATCCCGAAAGTGTTTGGAATTGGATTCGGGGAAGATGATATGCGATGTCATGGGTGTTTGCCGGTCATTTGCTATTGGGTTCAGCCCAAATAGCCAATTACATTTACCGTGTCATACGACCACATAAGATTGGCATATACGGGCCAACAATGGCAGGAAAGACCACCCTTGACCAATACTTGACGGTTCCCGGCGATCTTGACCCTATCCCCCATGAATTGCGAACCACTCATCCAGTCAAGAATGGCGCATTTCAAATGCCCCATGCGACCAAAAAACAGGTTCGATGGGAAGGAGAACGCCTCCCTATTCAATCGCGGGACATAGGCGGGCAACAGCAATACTGGAATATGTGGGCTGAAGATATGGTGAAGCGTAATGTATCTGTTGCGTTCTATGTGGTCGATCACCGCATAGCAGAAAGTCAAGTAGCACTTCAAGACGCAGTGGCCGGTTTTCGTTACTTGACTGACATTATCGTCAATCATAAATTCCCAAGCACGTTTAGTCGATCCATGAGGAAAAAGGCGAAAAAATACAAACCAAAAGTGGTGTGTTTGGTGTTAAACAAGATGGATTTATGGTGGTCGCGTGAATGTCAGACGATTTGGGATATGGGCCTTAAACGACAACATATCATGGTTCGACCATTCCAAGAGGATATGCGCCGTTTGAGAAGGGCCGCAGTAGCCACAAATGTGGAAGCAATCGCCGCCCAATACGGCCTAAATGTTGAACGTATGGCAATCAACACCATTCGTATGATTTGAGCCGGAACCCTTTTCATCCTGTCAGTCCTCACAGGATTTATGCGACTGAACCCTTTTGGTGGTGGCGGGATGTCCTTAAACGGTCTTTCGGACCAAGAATTGATGATGCTTTCGGCTCACACAGGCGTTGATGTCGCATTACTGAAAGCGCAGCAACGAGCAGAAATGGCAAGTGCAGGTTCGACAGGTGGGGTGGAACAAGAAGCGTTGATCCCCACAGTCGAATTGAAATTGGTATCGAACCCGAAAAACCCAATGAAAGCACGCAAAAAGAACATCAAAAAATTGCGTAAGGCATTACGCCCTCCCAATTACAATCTCGGATTCTTCAAAATCTATCGTTACAATGCTACACATGAATGCGCTTGTTGTGGTGTGGATGTTCGCAGGTTCCTTGAAGGTGATAATGCGTATTCTCATATTGTGGATGAAAGAACGGGTCTTTCATTGGCTGACATTTATTGGTTCAATGAAGATACAGGACAAGCCAATAAGCCCCATGCCCGCACACATGGTGATCATGGAGATGAAATGAGTAGCACCCTTTGTCCTGCTCATTTACACATTTATCACACACTACGGTGTATGTTGGAGGAACGGGATATGGAACAAGAAGGATTTGGAAAGATTGTGTCGAAGGGCACACGATTCCTGAAAGTGCCATTGTTGGGTTCTTCAAGGGCGAAGAATAGATCGACCCCTGAATCATTGGCGAAATATGGCCCCTTCTTCCAAATGATACAGAAAGACGCACAATACTCAAAAGGCGTAACGCTCACGCAGCATCCAAACCCCGTGACTGGGGTTGCTGATTTGGTGACTGTGACATTTGATATGCGAGCATTACAATTAGAACAAATGACAAATCCACAACAAGCACCGATGGTTGATTTAGCACCAACGATGCAGCAAATAACACCACAAGAAGGAATGATACAGCAATAAGGAAGGTGAAAAAAATGGGATTTTTTGGATTTGGAGGAAATAAACAACAGCCCGCACAGCAATTTGGTGCGCCATCATTGGCGGCACAATCGAACCCCTATGCACAACAGCAAGCGTGGGGTGCAGGGCCACCTGCTGCTATGGGTGGACTCGGTATGATGCAACAGTCACAGAACCCAATGATGCAACAGGCTGCTAACGATCCAGTCCTCGCAACATCACAATTATTGTCGCTATATGACCCAGTGTCACAATTCGTAATCACGCAGAATATGGCTCTTGTTATGGACTTGGTGGGTGAAATTATGATGTTATCAATCAAAGAATTCTTCAATAACGTGACATTCAAAGTGGAAGAAGGTGTGATGAAGTTAGATGCAGGTTCGTTGCCGAGCGATTTAGCCACAATGTCACCTGAAAATCTCGCTTTGACTTTGCAGAAGGTTCAGGGTGCGGCCCAAAATGTCCTCAATAACAATCAACAGCAAATTCAAATGTTCCTTGCAGCACATCAGCAAGGCACAATGATGAATCAAATGCAAACCAACCAACCCGGATTCTTCGGAAGTATGCTTGGTGGATTGATGGGTAATGCGGTTCAAGGTCAAGGTGGCTTTGGTGCTACTATGGGCAAGGGTATGGGTTATGCCGCTACGGGCGCGGCTGTATTATGAAGGTGAAATAATGGAACAAAATCAACAGGAAAATGCTGTGCAAGGCGAAGTATCGATCTCATCAACCACATTGGGTTTATTCAGCCCACGAAAAATGTTGGTCGAAAGTGCGACAATGATATTCATTATTGCATTCATGCTATTTTCAATGACTCTTCTGATTTGGAAGGGAAGGGAAATGGGAACAGGTGAAATGATGGCGATGTTCTTTGGAATGATTTTGACGGCTACGTTGGCGATCCGGCAGTATGCCGCCTTTCGGTATTGACGATTGGAAATATCGTCGCTTCATGGCTTCTATGCCTGAACCACAAATGCCTGTGATAGACCACGAACCGCGCAGGTGCAAAGGCATAACGAAAGCAGGGAATAGATGCAAAAACCGTAAGCAGCAAAATAAGGCGTATTGCGCCGTTCATAGCCGCGCAAACGATAAGACCCATAAACGATAACCCGTTGCGCCGTTATAATGGTTGGTCGTAAGACTCGGCAGAACTGTCCGTTCTGCCAACATCCCAAGCGGGATCAGTATGAACAACAGGTGCGCGTCAGCCTTCTCGATGTTGAGGATTTGGACGGCAAACAATCATGGGCAGAAGGCACTGCCCATCGCCACATGAGGAGGCACGCAGGTGATTATCACAATAACAGCAATTCCGAATGCCCACTATGCACCCACCCTGAACGTGCAAATATCGAAGAGGCCATTTTGAATCATCTCGTTCCAATGGATGCTATGGTGGAGGATTTGGAAATATCGTCTGAAGCCCTCTCACTGCACATGGAGGAACACACGAAGCCAGTCATTCAGCGTCAGGTGGCCCTTGAAGTCCTTCCAGTGGCCCTTGACAGCGTTCATGCTACAATGAGTCAAACGCAAAACAACCTTCAGCGATTGAACAATCTATTCAACGACCATGTGGATTTGCTGCGAGAAGAACAGGCCGAAGCAGGAATGCTCGATTACAAAGGACTCGACACGGCTGTGAAATTGCACCGTGAAATCCGTGACACATTGTCTGACGTTGGCGAATATCTTGAGAGAGCCGAAGCAATCGGATCGAATGAAAAGGTGAACGTCTTGACTGTCATTCAAGCCCACTTCTCCGAGAAGGCACCCGATGAATGGCGAATCTTGAGGGCGGCATTGGCCGAAGCGGGGGTGCTTGAAGATGGTTGAGGAAAGCGAAATGACGGATGGCCCCTGTAAAGGTTGTGGAACGAGATTTGTTCCCGAATACAATTTCAGGCCACCCTATTGTGATGATTGCCGCAACGCCATGATAGACGGCACAGAAGAAGGTCATACTCGTTCTCAAAAAGTAGCATCCAATGACCGAGCATTCCACACAGGTTGGTCTGTGGTGAAAAGTGAAAAAGAATGTCCTACTTGTGGTGAAATGCGTGATCCTGATGATTTCGGGTGGTCGCACATTGATGATGAGTTATATGATACAACGGGTGAAACAAAATGGCTGAAACCAAAGAACCCGAAACAATGTAAATACTGTGAATGGGGGTCAGAAGCATGACTGACCGAGGCTATCAGACCATCCCCGCCTTGATGCTCAAGGACACCGGCTATGCGCCACTAATTCACGGCGACAATGAAGTGTTCACTTTGGAAGATGCAGCGGAATTGTGTGATGCGTTGGAAGAAGTCGTTACGGTTTGGAAAGAAGGAATGGATGCTTTCGGACTGGAAACACAAGAAGAATGCGCGGGCAAATCATACGGCTCAATCATGCTCATGCGATTGGCGTTCAACGATCTAAGGAAGGCAATTCCTCCTTCAAGCCGAGAGGAGGCCGATGCCTTCATCCGTGAATTAGCCAATTCATTCAAACCACTATCACGTTCTTATGCCCGCACACCAATGTTGGCTCAATGGTATGCTTCTTTGCCAATGAGGGTATCTGAAGCCTACAATCGTTTGAGGGGGCCACGATAATGGGTAAAACAAAGAAGATCACTTCCCCGCCCCCTCAACCTACCGAGATATTGGATGAAGGAGAGGAACAAAAATTCCCCGGCAGCAAACCAAAATTTGTGCCGAAAACCAAAAAACCATCACAGCCTGAATATCCATTGGGTCCAAAGTCACATGACCGAGCATTCCGCACAGGTTGGTCTGTCGTGAAAGGCAAACTACAATGTAATGGCCGAGAGCATATTCAATTAGTGCGTGACGAAAAAGGCAATCTCAAAACTGATTGCGAATGCGATAAGGGCTGTTTGCCAACAAAAATGACGAGGGCTTGAAGATGCCCAGTGCCAATCCCCGTGGCCTTGACCAGTGGACCCCCCGTGTTCAGGAATTCATGGGCGGGCATCGCCCCCGTGAGATGGTTGGCGACTATGACGTGAACCCAAATGAGAATTCAGATGGCTTGTCACATCACAGTCAGCAAGGAACATCGACTGAAGAATTCCGAACACAGATCGACCCAAAGAAGCGTCGAGAGAAGGCTCTCAAAGATATGAATGGGGAAATCCCCCACATATCCGTCAAGCCCGAAGAAATTGAGGAAACACTATCCCGCTCACCCACCACTGACGTTGAAGGTGAACTCTATGAATCTGCTATGGGCGTTGATATGGGCCATGCTTCAAGCGGCATAGGCATTTCAGCAGGGGCACATAGTGGCCCTGTGCGTCGAGAAGGACCGGGCTTGTTGTTTGGTCGAAGCAAAGAAGAAGCGTTTGAGGACGTTTGGTCTTTGATGAAAGATGACGAAGAAGAACCGATTGAAAATGCCGCAGAATTTCTGCAAGAAGAATACGATAATTGGGCGGAAGATAAGATGCCGGGTCGTCCAAATATGTTGATTGTGCCCCCTGTTAAAGATACAGGAAATCTTGGCGAAATTGGCAGTGAAGAATTTGGTGGTGCTTTCCGCGATGTCCCAATGACATTTTTTGGCGACCATTCCTTTGACAATTTAATTGACAGATCGAGAAGAACAAGTGGTTCGCCACCCAGTCTAAGTGACAAAGGATACAAGGAATTGGCTGCAAGGATAGATAATCAGATGGGCCATGTTGAAGGAACAAATCTGTTAGACGATGCTTCGTGGTTTGTGCCGAATCCTGAAAAACATTCGCAATTCATAGACGCAATCGCCCATTCAAAGGAAGGCGCACCGCCTGTTAAGCACTATGTCCCACCACATGGTGAAGGCACATTTACAGCCCGTGAAGAGGATATGGAAGATTGGCGGGACAAAAATGCCTCTCAAGAAGGCCCAACATTCATTTCTGATATTCTCAAAGCCAAGAAGCGCAAGAAGCGTGGGCGCAAATACGAAGAGGACGAAGAGTCCGACGAAGATGAGCGCACATCCAAACGGAAGCGCAAGCGTGAGAAGAAGCGTGAAATGAAGCGAGGCAAGAAGCGACGAGGCAGTCGTGACATCAAAGGAATGACTGCTCGACGTGCTGCCGCTGCTGAACAGAATGTGGATAGAGGCACCAAACGCCAAGCATTTTCACAACGTCGAATGATGGGTGGAAACCCACGTTCAAAGGATGTTCCACTACGAATTCGTGATCCAGTCGCATATCAACGCAAATTAGCGAATGAGCGAATGGCCCGCCAACAAGGGGCATTACCCCGTGATATGACCCACCACCGTGATACGCGAGGTATCAAAGGAAAGGTGCAAACCATCGGTATGGGTGGAAAGGGCACCAAATTACCTTCTCAATCATCTTCCAGTAAAGGCACCAAATTCAAGAAGCCGAAAAGCGCAGAACGAGAAGGTTCGTTATTGCACGATCCATTGGGTGGCGACCCGTTGAAGATGTTGCTTGCGAAAGCGGCGACGATGGAATCGCGGGCACGCAGTAGCAAGATTAGTCAGGCTGAATTGCACAGTATCAAGCGCGAATTGAAGAAGTTAATCACGGCTGTTGAACGCTTGTCAAAGAGCGGGCCGGAATTGGGTGAAGAGGCGAAACGCGGCGCACAAGCCAGTGAGGAGAAGAACAGTTGTCCCACTGGCGGCACTAAGAATCTCAAAGGGTATGAATTTGTGGATACTTCCATTATGCCCGCAGCGGGCGCAGCGGGGGCAGGGAAGCGATGACCGAAGTTACAGTATCAGTCGATTATGGCGGCAAGAAGGGACAACACGTTACCCTCAATGTTGCCGAAAAGACACATGAAGCCATTGAAAGTGCTTTAGAGCAAAAGTTACAACAAGAATTTGGTAGTTGGAATATCGTCAAAAGTCAAGCATTCCGCATAGGTTGGGCTGTGGTGAAAGAGGATGAGCCAAATAAGTGCCATTTGTGCAATAAAGGGTATCTGTTTGAAGGCGATAAACAAGAACCCGATGAGGAAAACTTTTGGGTTTGTTCTAATTGTGATGAACATTTTGGAGAGGGCTACTGATGAGCGAAGCATTCCAGTCGGGTTGGCTCGTTGTGAAAGGTGGGGTCAAATCGCTTTTGGCAGATGCGGTCACGAAAGTGGAACAATTGGTGGATCGAGGAATGAATGTTATCGAAGCCATACGAATTGTCGCCAAAAAAGATTTGGCCGGAGATTGGGGCGACGTGCCGGAAGAGGCATCCATGAATGCGTTGTTAGAGATGTTTGCAGACCGGCACAATATCGACCTAAGCGAATTTCAAGGTGAACCCGTCGAACCCCCCGAAGGTGGATGGAAAATACCCCCAAAACCCGGCGGTGAAGAATCATGATCATTGGTTATTCGCAACAAAGCCCGTGGTCAATCATTGAAGATTGCACGCTCATTAACAAGGGAATGGGCGTTTATGACTGGGATGAATTGATTCAACAATTGTTGGGCCTCACTGATGAAAACGGACTCGGCCCATTTCCTCGTCCAATGGAGGACGTTACGGGAGATTACATGGTCGGTGTCGAAGCCGATGCTGTCTATGAGGCAATCTATCAAGGATTGGTCAGCCAAGAGGATGCAGTGATTATCCATGCAGGGCCAAAACCCGGTTTGGAGGAGAATTACAAACAGGCACTACGCCGTGCTATCAATGCAGGTGCCCCAACCATCAATCAGGCTGTGCGTAATCAAAACGCAATTTGGGATGAACAGCGCAACGATGACGCATTCCACGGCAAAGATTCCAAAGCCCCACAGGGATTACCGGAACCATTTGCTGATGATATGGGCAACATGATTGTTGAACAACAGTGGCGGGAAGGCGTTTGGGGTCCAATGAATGAAAAATCCCCGTGGCAATTTAATCGACAAACAGGCCAAGCGCATATTCGTGTGGGCAATCGTGGTCAGGAAAATAAATTCAATGAATCATGGGCACGCCCATATCAAGAAGGATTGAAGCAAGAACGCGAGCGTCAAGGACATACTGGCGATACAAGCGAAAGCATTGATGCGAGCATGGTTCGGCCCGGTTCCGTCTATATCAATTTTGAAGCGAAAAATGCAATTTATGACCTGATCGATAATATGGTGAAGGTGCAGGGTTATTCCGTAGCAAATGGAACCCTGACCCCTGAAGCCATCAAACAAGCATGGTTGGGACATAGTGTCCTTCGCAACCATACCCCTCAAGGTGTAAAACCCATTCAATCTATTCACGGTGTTCGGCATTTCAATCCGGGTGCGGGTGTTGCTGACGATCCAGATGTTGCAGAAGGGGCGGTGGATGCACAACAAGTAGCACCGGCACCATCGAGCCTCGCTTCACAATGGTTCACGCCGGAAGATTTCACCGCACAGCAGCACAAATACTTGGGATTGAATTTCGACCACTACGGCAATTCGGTTCTTCAGACAATGGCTGACCATTACGGTGTCGAAGCACCCCCAATTGAAGAAGTGATGGCGTATGGAAAAGGACACGGAAAAAAGAGAGGAGAACGCTTGAAGAATGGATTCGTGCGTTGGCTTCAAGCACAACATCCGGGCATTCAATCGAAACACGGTGGAGGACAGGCGGCACTGCCTCCGGGTATGGGAGAAGGGGCAATCGAAAGACCGGCTGCACCTGCACCGGCACCGAGAGCAGCCCCTCCTGCACCTACACCAACGCCCGAACCATCATTGGCACCTGCGCCCGCCCCTGCACCAAGACCGGCTGCACCTGCACCAAGACCGGCTGCACCTGCACCAAGACCGGCTGCGCCCGCACCGGCACCTGCCCCTGTTCCCGTTCCTCAAGCACCAACACCCCCTCCTGTGCCCCAAAGACCCCCTCCACAACCTGTTCCGGTGGGTCAAGTGCCCCCTAACATTCTGCCTCCAACACCCTCTCATTTACGCAACACTCAAGAGGTTCCTGCCCATCCGACCGAGCGTATTGACGGCCCGCCGCAATTTAGACAGGGATGGAGAGGCTTGGCAGATCGACTCGCTTATGGAACTGGTTATGGGGTTGGCACGCTTGGTCGTATGTTCGGAAAAGAGGACATCGAAAATGCGTTAGAAAGCATCCAAAAGGAAATTGCCTTGAAGGATGAAAATATCACAAAGGCATTACCATCCACCCCAATGTCAATTTCTAACACGGCACATATTTCCATGATGGCAGGGCAAGTGCAACGTCCTGCGTCTGACGTGGTTACTGTGTTAAATAGTCGGGGCGACTGGCGCGAAATAGCCAAATCGACGGGAATGCCCCACGATTACGTTCAATTACTCAAGGTGGCGTTTAGATGAACCGAAGAAGAATGCAACAAATGGGCGCGGATCGAATGGCTATGATTCGCCTTCGGCAACATCAAGAAGCCGTTGAAAAAGGGATGATGGCAAATGCCGCAGCAAAAGTGGCAGATGCACCCGGCGGGGTCAAAAATTGGTGGCAAAATCAAAAACAAGGATTTGCCGAAGCAAGAGCCGGTAATCAGGCAAAACGTCAGTATAAAAATCTCAACCAAGATTTTCAAGGTCTTGCAGGGGCCGATGCGATGGCTCAACATGGTGGCGCAGACCGCTCAAGAAAAAATCAGGGTGGATTAAGCCAAGAAGAATATGTGAATCAAGCCAAACAGAAGGTTGTTGCCGAAGGTCAAATGAACCGATTAAGAGAGGCAGGAGTCAAACTACCCGGTGACAATGACGGTGATGGTGTCGTTGATTCAGCCGCACCTGCCGCACCTGCGCCCAGTGGTGCAGCAACAGCGATGGCACCAATGGCGACAGGACCGGCACCCGGACATAGCGGTTCGCCGGGTGGTTCTTCGTCAATTCCTCCTACTGGTGCCTTACTACCAAACCCCGGCCCTCCACCTACTTCTGCGCCTCCACTTGGTGCCGGTCCTGCTCCTCCTCCTGCATCCAGTGGTTCAGGATCCGGTGGGCCACCCGGTCCCGGTGGGGCAGCACCAACACCACCCCCCGGTTCACCCGCCGCACCCGGTGGTCCCTCTCCTAATCCTGCTCCTGCACCCGGTGGCGGTGGTGGTGGTGGCGGTTCTCCTAATCCTGCTCCTGCACCCGGCGGTGGCGGTGGCGGTGGTGGTCCCTCTCCTAATCCTGCTCCTGCGCCCGGTCCTGCACCTGCACCCGGTGGCGGTCCTTCTCCGAGTCCTTCTCCTTCTCCTGCGCCCAGTGGTAGTGGCAGGGATATTGGAAATCAAAACATCAATACTCAAGGTATGAATCCGAATTTCAATATCAATCTCGGCGGTCAAGGTGGCGGCGGCAGCAGCAGCAGCAGCGGCAGCGGCAGCGGCACTGGAAGCGGAAGCAGTGGTCTTACACCCGCTCAAGAGCAGTCACAGCAAGATTTGAGGGCGATGGCGAATCAAAGGGCAAATACACGCGGTGGTTTTGGAACCGGCATTGTGTCGAACCTTCTCACAGGCGGTCTATCCGGTATGGCGAGAGGCGCATGGAACAAATACCAACGAGGGCAAGGGAAAAAGCAATTGCAGCAATACCAAGCGGGAAATTTCACAGCGTCCTTTGACGATCCAAACGCAGCAACCGCCTCGGCAGACAGAATCCTCAAAGCATCTTCTCATATTCACATTCGGCAGGAAATCTCCAAAGGTCGAGGTATGAGCCGTGACCATCGCCGTATGATTCAAGATGCAGTCAAACACAGGGCCAAAGGTGTTCCAATCCCTGAAGAACCAAAGGCCGAAGATGAAGCACCGGGCAAAATGTGTGCCTGTGGAAAAGGCATGGTCCCTGAAGATTCCTACACTGGTGACAGGTGCCAAGCCTGTTACGACAAGAAGGAGGCCAAGCGCCGAGGGGGTGCTTGAAATGACTCAAGCATTCCGCACAGGTTGGTCTGTGGTGAAACAGCGACCCTGCCGGGGTTGTTCCTGTGTGAATTGCGGGGCTGATTATTGCTGTGGATATTGTTCAAGATGCGACCCCGACCATCCTGATTACGGAGATGAATGAAGATGATGAACAAAGCATTCCGCACAGGTTGGGCTGTGCTGAAAGAGGACAAATACCCATGCGATGTGTGCGGAAGTATGGTCCCTGATTCCGATATGATAAACGAAACAGGGCCGGGTATTGATGAAGGAAACCCTATGCAAATATGTTCCGCTTGCGTTCAAAGAAGCAACCAAGAAATATGTGAAGAATGCTACGGGCAATCGGGGGAGGATCCTGAACCCGATTCCTATTATTGCCGAAGTTGTCAAATCGAACTCGGTGAGATTGAGGATGAAGAAATTCGATTGCCTGAAAGACAGTCTTTGCATACTTGTCAAGAGGGTGACGAGGAATGTAATGAATGCCTTGAAGAATGGCGGAGAGAACGATACGGAAGCGATATTCACGATTCACGATGTGTATGCAACGAATGTTCAGGATGGGGATTTAGGGCGGATTACTGATGATTGACAATTACGACGATATGCTCCTCAAAGCCCGAAGCGAAATGCTCGGCACTACACAACCAACGATTGTCAAAAGCGATGCCGTATTCGATTTCGTTTGGGATCGCATTATCAAATTCGACCCAATGGTGGCGATGCAAAGACGACAACAACAGATGCAACAACAACGGGAGGCACCGGCCCCTGCACCTGCCGCCCCTGCACCCAGTCCAACAAGGGTTGCACCCGATGGGAGGGTCGTGAGTCCAACGGGCGAAACCGGAAGTCCGACAAGGGGACCGCCAAGAGGCGGTAGTCCAACGGGCAGAACAATGACTGATGCCGGAATGGAAAGGCCGACAGCCCCCGCTGCTCCTCCAAGAACAATGTCTGATGCAACCCAAAAATTGGGACACTTGAGGCAGCAATTTCAAGCCGGAAGGGACAAGGCAAACCCAGTGCAGACTGACCGCGCCGTAGCCGAACCACCAACCGTAGCCGAATCAGGAGATGGACGGCGACAGGCTGCTTACGACAAGGTTCGGGAATTGGGCGGTCCTTCATCTCGACCCGGACCCCAACATCCACCCCCACCACCCGAAGGCGGTGTCCCTGCACCCCCACCACCTAATGACTACGGCATGGGTGCGGCAGCACCGACAACCCCACCAGTCCAAGCCGAACGTGCCGTATCATCTCCGCCGGGTCCATCTTCATACTACGACAAGGCACAGGTGCCGACAGAAAGGCACCCTGAAGGAATGTCACTGACGGATGCACAAAGGGCGTTAGGCCAAACGGAGATGGATACGCGGGAAATGCGTTCTGCACCACCAACGGTTCCGGCGATGGACGCAAGAAGGGCGAATGCAATTTTACAAGGCAAGGATGTGATGACACCTGTTGATAAACCCGTTCTGCAACCTGAAACACCTGCTCCTGCTGCACCTGCTCCTGCTGCACCGGCACCTAAGCCTGAAGCACCTGCACCGGCACCTAAGCCTGAAGCACCGGCACCTAAGCCTAAAGCACCTGCACCTGCACCTGCACCTGCACCTGCACCTAAGCCTGAAGCATCTGCAAAGAAGCCACAAAAGAGGGGACGTAAGCCCCCCCAAAAGAAGGCGGCAGAAAAGAAGGCCAATATCGAAGTCCCTTCAAACGCCGATTCATCCAAAAAAGCGGCCAAAGGACGTAGCAAAGCACGCAAGGAAAGTAGCGGTCCCCCGGAGGGAAATCCGTTTGAAAGCACAGCATTGGCAATTGAAGAATCCAAAAAAGAAGGCACACACAAGAAGGCCAGTCACGACATAGCAACCAACGGTGCATGGTCTGTGATGAAAGATGCAGACGTGTCCCTATTGCCGAAAGGAATGTTGAAACAAATGCAAGGTCAGCAACAGGCAGACGCCGATTACAGCCTCTTGCCACATGGTTGGCGAGAGGATGCGTGATTGAATGACTGAAGCCATGCTCGATCTGGCGAATCAAGTCGATTGGGAAATGGGCCGAAGGGACTTCAAGTATTTTTTTGAGGACATTTGCGGGCGCGAAGAGAAGTATATGCTCGCAGACTTTCACAATGAATGGTTCAATATGTCCGAGAACCACAACAAAACGTGCGTAATTGCATCCCGTGACCACGGCAAATCCGTGTTCTATCGCTGTTATCTTCTTTGGAAGATGGCTTACAATCCCGGCACTGAAGTGCTGTTCTTCTCTCACAGTCAGCACCAGTCCATTGATCACATGGGCAAAATGGACGAATTGATTATGTCAAATCCGGTTCTTGCTCATCTCAAACCCAAGCGTGGATGGGCAAAACAGAAATTCAAGATGACCAATAAATCGGTCATTCACGCTATGTCAGTCGGTAAAGCGGTTCGTGGTGCCCACCCTGACATCGTGGTTCTTGACGATATTCTATCCAGTGAAGCAAGCACCCAATTGGCTCATGTTGCTCAATGGTTTTACACGGCTCTATTGCCCGTTCTGCACCACACAGCACAATTGTGCATTGTTGGAACCCCGTTCTCATACACTGATCTGTATCAGGAATTACGCGCTCTCAAGGGATATTGTGTCGGTGAGTATCCGGCTATTGATGAGGAAACAGGGGCACCGCTATGGCCTGAACGGTGGTCACTTGAAGCACTTCAGACACGGCGTAGTGAAATGACTTCAATTGCATTTACGCGAGAATATCTATGCAAACCAATTGCCAGTGAATCGAGTCTATTCCCATTGGAAATGACTGACCCATGCAAAGATGATGACTATACGTTTGTGTTCGACCCATACGCGAGTGACTTCGATGAGAATGTCAATTATTACATCGGTTGGGATCCTGCTATCAGTCCGGATCGAAAAGCCGACTATACTTGCATGGTTGTTATTGCGATGGATGAAAACCGTCACAAGCGGGTGGTGTGGATGCACCATGAGAAGGGTATGGACTTCAGCAGTCAAATTGATAAAATCATTGAATTGAATGCTCGTTATAATCCCGTGATTGTTGAATTGGAAACAAACAATTTCGCACAGGCATTCCATCAGGTGTTGAAGGAGATTAGCGATCTGCCCATCAAACCATTCACTATGAGCCGTATGCGAAAGGAAGCAGTTATTCATGCTCTCCAATTACATTTTGAGCAACGGCATTTGATTTTACCCTACAAAGAAGAAGGGCGAACCCGAAGAATGATAGACACACTTTTGAACGAGTTGTCTATGTTCACTATGCTTCCGAATGGAAAGATGGAATCCCTCGGACGGCATGATGACACGGTAATTGCACTTGCACTGGCGGTTCAAGCGACAAAGGAATATAGGGACAATATCGTGGTTCTTGATGGCGAGGCATGGACGAAGAGGATTGGGTGGGCTGAATGACGTTAGAAATCAAATGGGATCCGAGCGTTCGTTCAATGGATGATTCGATTCAGAAATTCTTTCCCGCTATATTGGCAGGTGCAGGTAAAGCCGTTGTTGGTGCAGCAAAATTAGGCGCAAAGACTGTCAATGCAGCCGCAAAAGGTGTCGGCAAAGTAGCCGGTGCAGTTGGTCGAACAGTAAATGCGGTTGGAGATGCAGCCTCCGGTGCTGTAAATGCAGTTGGAGATGCAGCCTCCGGTGGTGGTAATGAAGGTGCCATTACTGTTGCACAAGAAAAAGTGGGGCAGAAAAAGAAGGAATTAGCCACCGCAGAACAAGAGGCAGAAGCATTATCCAATCAACCATCTGCTGCCGCAGAAGCACCTGTGGAAGCAGAACCTATGCCAACATCGGCTACTGCGGGCAAAGAAATTGGTGGTCTTGACGGTAATGAAGGCGAATCCTCACCAACAGAACAACCGGGAACGGAATTACCCCCTGCACCAATTTCAACATCCCTTCGTGAAGATTTTGGGATGGACGCCCCCGAAATCATTGATTTGCTCATCAAAGGAGGGCCGGAATCTGAAAAATTCGTTCCAATTATTCTTCAAAGATTGCGCGGAGAGCAATTGGCCGTATTGAAATCGTTTGATTGGTTCAATGAAAGTGATTGGGGTTGTGTGCGTTTGCACGATAACGATTATGCGATGTTATCCAAATATGCAGATCGATTGGAATTACCCCTTCGACAGACAATGGCAGCGGCACGACGCGCAAAAGACGAAGATGAAATGGCTGATATTTGGAAGGAATGGCATAATCGCTTGGATGCTGAACATCGTTTGAGTAGTCGTGAGCGAAATATCCTGAAGGGTTCTTTGGAAGTTATTCAAAAGAATGGTGATATGAATGCCCAAACAATCACTTCGTATGGTGTTAATGGAACGGCGGCTGAAATTGCATCCCTCATCAAATCCTATGGCTATCTCTATGATGTGAAAGTGGTTGGAAGAGGCCGAAAATCCGACGACCGCTCATACTACTATGGGACTACAAACCCACCGATCCATCTCAAAAAAATAGATTCATTCATCGGCAATTTGTGGGAATTGGGCGGAAATTTAGATTTGAACACCACACAGGGTCCACGTTTATTCTTGCCGTTTGAGTCAAAACGTGGCGAAGATTATACCGTTCTTCTAAAAGGTGCGCTCGATACAGAAGATATTGTGTGGGAGGGGAACGGGTTCGTATTCAAGAGTTATCATTCCACAGTTAGAGCGGCAGAAGCGGCTATTCCATATTTGGATTCCCGAAAGACATCTGCCGCTATATTGCTCACATCTTTGGATGAAGAACACCCTCTTCACAAACAAGCAAGGGATTTAGTGCGTCTATCATGTGCCGACTCACAGGGGCAAGTGGAAATTCGTAAAGAATTGAATTTGACTGATGAAGGGTGGTTGGAAATGCAGGAGGAAGTGACAAATGGCTACTGATAAGAAGCGCATTGACCGTTTATTCGCTGCTCTTGGTGTGGATATGGAACGACACACCACCCCTACACCGGAAATGCCGCTGTTCACCAGTGGTGTTCAAGAGCCACCATTATTGCAGGGAATTACAATCCCTGCTCTTTATGCCGCCGCGTATGAATGCCTCGTATTGCGTTCAATTCTCAATCATTTGGCTACCGAAACATTTCGCAAGAATTGGACTTGGAAAGCAAAATTTGTTGTCAAATGCCGGGAATGTGATGAAGAATACAACAAGAAGGAAGAGTCCTGTTCCAAATGTGGTGGGGAAGTCCGACCCGCAGATAAAGCGCAATTGGAATATGCTGATGCTTTGATTGGATGCCAAAACCGTATGGGACAATCATTCCTTGAAGTGCTTCGTGAAATTGAAATGGATCTCAATATCGTGGACGATGCTTACATTATCCTCACCAAAGAATACTTCGTGGACCCTCAAAGCGGAAAGCCACAATTTTACAGAATCAAGGAGATTACCCGTGCTGACCCTATCTTCATGCGTATTGTTGCTGACAAGCGCGGTATTCGTGGAGGCAAACAATATACGAGCCTTCTCGACCGTTCATTCCGAACCAGTGACAAAGATGAGAAGTGCCCCAAAACAGGATTGCCTGTTGTTCCGATCCATTACATGAATTTGGCCGGGGTTGGTGCAGGACAGGTCTATACTGAAGGAGAAGTCCTGCATATCAGCAAGTGGTCCCCGTCCAAATTGTATGGCCGTTCACCCGTAGCGACGTTGTGGCGGCAAGTGAATACGCTCATAGCGATGGATAACTATGTCTATGCCGCATATCAAAAGAGGCGTATGCCGCGTGGTGTGATGGTGATTAAATCATCCAACCTTGAAACGGTGGAACGCACAGCACGCAACATTCAGGAACACCTTGAACGCGACCCACAGTATATCCCCACCATTGGTGTCGAAACGGAGAGCGGTCGTGGTGGCCTTGAATATGTGCGTATGATGGATACACTGGAAGAATTGCAGTATATCCCAATCAAGGACGATATTCGACAGCGCATTTCATCCTTCTTTGGCGTGTCAAACGTGTTTATGAATGACGTATCAGGTGGTGGCCTCAACAACGAAGGAATGCAGATCGTTGTTACCAATCGCGCATTGGCCGCAAGTCAGAACCTATACAATCACCGATTATTCCCTCTATTGCTTGAAGCATTACAAATCACGGAATGGGAAATGAGTCTGAATCCACACGAAGAAGAGGACGAGATTATGACCATGCGCCGTGATGAAATGGCGATTCGCAACATGATGCAGATGAAACAGGCGGGTTATGACGCTGAATTGCGGGACGATGAAGGCATTCTCCAATTCGATTACAAGGAAGCCCCACCTGCACCACCGCCTCCTCCGCCGGGGGCAGCACCCGATCCTCAAGGTGGAGGTCCGGTTCAAACGAGCAATTGGCAAATGCCTCCGACTATGAGCGATATTTTGAAAAATCGTAGTCATGGGCACAAACCATTGGTGCCGGGTGCAGCAGTCGCCACGGCATTGAATGAATTGCCTCCATTGAAATTGTTAGATGACCCGCAATTGGCACTTCATAGTCGAAAAAGTGGAGGCACTTCTCCAAAAGGAATTAACCGTTTTGAGGGGGAACACCACATGAGCCAAACTGAACAGGATAAGCGCGACCGTGACCCCCCTGCAATCAAGCAAGCGAACGAAAAGATTCGCAACGCAGAACGGAGGCTCGGTCTTGGCTCTTAGGGCAACCTTGAATAAAGCGGAACCGTTCGGCATAGGCAGGTGGCAGAATGACTGATGGACTTCTCGACTTCGGATTGATTGGAAAAATGGACCCTATGGCGCGTCGAGCGACGGCCAGTATGACGGCTATGCAAACAGCAATTGCACATAACAACATGGATGATGTGGCGAAACACATTGACGATGCAAAGAACGCACTTGCGGTTCTTGAGCGCGATCTAAATCTCGCCAAATCCTTTGCTGCAAAAGCGGCTATCGCTAAGAGTGACGAAGGCCCAATTCAAGGTGAAGGATTGCCTATGGGCAACATCAGCCGCCACAATAACACAGTCAGTGACTATGACGGCACCGAAGGTGCAGTGGTTCTCGGCGTGTCCCGTATGGGCCGCTCCTCAACAATTTGGCGACCACAAAATGAGTGATCAATATGGTTTATCGGGGTTCTCCTTCTATTGCTGACCGTATGAGGGTCTTGGATTTCAAGGCTTCATTGTTGCGAAAGCAGGATGACCCAAATGCAGCCGCAGGTGGCGCAACCGCCGCCATGCCCGCTCCGGTCACACCACCGGCAAATTCCACTATGCCGGATATGGGCGGGCCAACACCTGAAGATTTGGCCGCGCTATCAGCACCAATGCAGGAAGTCCCAGTCTATGGTGACAATACCGAAGCATTCCTCGATTTCAAACAGAAAATCACCGACCTATCAATGGCGGTGACTTCTCACATGAATACAGCAAGCGTCCCAATTTACACTGAAGGACAGGACACGGACACCGTGAATATGTTCATTCAGGGACTCAAAGCATTCCGCGATCACCTTGAAGGTGGGGCAGACATTCTAACAAAGATTGGAATGCTCAACCCATCAGTCTTGGGTGATATGCCCGGACCTGATATGCCGATGGGCGGCGGTCCACCCGGTATGGAAGGTGGAATGGGAATGCCGCCCGGATTGATGAATATGCCCGGACCCGGACCCGCCGGTATGCCTCCCGGTGGAATGGCAAATGCCGGACCAATGGGAGGAATGTGAAGATGAATAGGGCATTGGAAACAGGTTGGTCTTTGTTGAAAAATGAAGAATGTCCCGATTGTGACGATTCCGGCTATGTTGCTGAAGATGAACCGTGCAGTTGCCCTGCTTCTGCGCATCCTATGGCCGGATTACCTGAAAGTCCTGACTATGGATTTACAGAAGAACGGCAAAAACGTGACAACATAGACGCTAAAGGCAATCCGCTTCCCCCTGAACAACAGAACATTATTGATGCTCTCCTTGAAGTGATACAGGAAAGGGCAGAAGGGGGAGGATTGGATATGTTCGGGGAACAGGGTTGCCCTGAATGCGGAGGTATGCTTGACGCAGCCCCCGAAGTAAAGGAAACATGGGGACCGGATGGCCCGGACGAAGGGCTTTGCAGTTGTGGTGAATAAGATGAGCGAGAACATAGGAGAGGCAACAGCAGACTTGCTGAAGGGAATGGTCGAGGAAATCCGCACCCTGCGAAAGCGCGTTGAGCAATTGGAATCAGATAACAACGTGCTTGTCAAAGCAGTGGATAATCCCGAAACCATGATGAAAAAAGCAGGATGGCTCAAAGCCGTTACACCAATGGCCGAAGAAGTGTTCGATCCACTACAACGAGGACAGGGAGATACATTCACATCGGCTTTCAATTCAGAAGCCATCGTCAAGAGTCAAAGCGACGAATTGAGGGAATGGGAGGAGATGGAAGCGAATATGCCTTCAACAACCAGTCCTTCTTCAATCAAATATAGGTGATACAATGCAACCACGATGGCACGAACCAACAACGACCCCTGAAGGAGAATTGCTCCTGATTGTAAAACAATTGGAAGCGACTATCATTCAGAAGAACAAATACTGCAACATGGGCTGTTCCCCTGCACAGTGTGTCTGTGCCCCCTCCAAAGATGACGCCGGTTCATTCAAGCCAAATCGTGGCGATGAAAAATTGCCTAAATTGCCTAAATCCAAGAAGCAGAAACATACGAAGGAGAAGAAGGGCAAGAAGGACAAAACGTCTGACTTCTTAATCGAAAGAGGCATTGTTGTCAAATACGAAACTGAAGACACAGGCGGCGAAAAAGGCGTAGTCCCAACATTCATGGATCACAGCGGTGGTATTCCAGTCGAAGCATCGAGTTATGGCACAAATCAAATTATGCCTGATTGGACCGACACCAAACCGGAAAAGGATACATTCATTTCCGAGAAGGCACAAATCCCTGCGTATTCCCAAACAGGATATGACAAGGACAGTAGCAGCCTTCACATGAGATTGAATGATGGCGGGGACCGAACTCTTGGGAATTGGAATATCGCCCCAATTGAAGAACGCCTCGCGCAATTGAAAAAATCGTCAGGGAATCCGGGCATTGTTGAGGAGATTGCTGCTCAAGTTGAGCGATTGATGAGCCATCTCTCTTGAAGGGGGTGGTTTAGTGAATAGAAATCGGTTCATACGAATTAGGACCGATACCTTCCTCTCATTGATGAAGAACGAGCCATGCGACACAGATCTATATCTGAAAGCCGTTGGCGAATTCTATGAAGAAGGTGCTGAACATGAACCTGAAGATAACATGGTCATGGGAATGATTGACCATTCCTATTCTCCACCATATTCAATGCGTGATTTGGATAAGCCGTCGCGCTTGACTTCTCTCGATCTGCCGGATTCATATTCTGATTTTATTGCGGCACAGAAAAGATTCTCAACCACCTATGCTCAAGATTGGCCCCAAACCAATGATGACAACCAATTCGGCAAGCGTCATCCATTTTCATGGGAATTGCCCACCAACCCTATGCTTCAGGGGGCACAATGGGGGGAACCGGCGTTTGTTGATCATCTTCTCCATCTCATTGAAGAGGATGAGGACGGACAGACTATCCTCAAATCTATGCAAGACGCAGAACGCATGGGTTACATTCCCAAAGAATTTGAAGATGTGATGGGGCGTCCGACTGAAAGTCTGCACCAATTATTCCACAATGACCGGCACGGACGGCATGATTACAAAGACAACGACGAATACATTGAACACAAACGGGATGAATGGGCAGGTAGTGGCCGATTGGGACTTCTTTCATATTTGTTCGGTTTAGAATGGCAAAGTCCTGAACAGCGTGAATTATTCATGGGTGCGCTGAAAAAAATGGGTGGAACCGAAGATGAGCAACACCCCGATGCAAGGAAGGTTCGCAACGACTTTTCAGCCGTAGCCGGTTTGTCATGGGATAGAGCCATGCGTAACTGGTTTGAGCGATTCATCCCATTGGCTCGATGGTGGGCACGGCCTTCAGATCGACACGGCCCAGTATCGGCAGAAGATTTGCCTTCGGGATTAACTCACGTCAAGAGTCCATATATCAAGGAAGAATTGGGTATGGACGAAGCACCACATGGTGAAGAAGTCATTTCACCATCTGCCACATTTCACAATTGGTTGCCATTCCAACATTGGGGTGGCGTTGGTCGTGATGAACAGTCGCTCATTGAATTGCTGAAGCAATCATACCCTGCCGCTTTCAGTGGTTGGCTTGGTGATAAATTGGTGGGCTTCCTTGAAGATAGAGAACATCCATTGAATGACCCTGCCGATGCTTACCACAGCAGTGGCTCATCATTCTTCCCAAAAACAGCCAATCACCCCCAAATCAAAGAGCATCCTCATCGGTCTGCGATTGCGACAGGTTGGGAAGCGGGTTCGGAACACCCGCGCACGCGATCCATTAACCGACGCCGGGGTATGTGGTCATCCATAGCGAATGGGCATCACAATCCACCAAGTGACATTATGGGTCGAGGACCGCGCACTATTATTCCTGAAAGAGCATTTGCCTCACAACGATTGGGTCAAGTGGTGAACACTATGACCGATCAGGGGCAACCGAGGTCTGCCAATGCCGTGCGAGAGCGACACCCCGGCGATGAGGAATTCCATTCCTATCACAACGACCACTTCCAAAAGACGGACAATCATATTGGGGGGATTATGTCAGAAATGGCTCAACAATTGATGACGAAACATGGACCGGGGTTATTCCAGTCACCAAACCCAACAGACATTCGCGCTAACACAATTGCTCGCGGAAATATGCAACAATTGGCTCAAGCGGCCAATATGCACCTGATGAGAGGCAATAATCCTGATTTGAAAACAATGGCCCCCCAATTCGTAGCAAATGGTTTGGCGAGTCAAGAAGTCCCTCTTGGTGCTGTTCATCCTCATTCTCACGCCACTATGCCTCCCACATATTTGAGTGGTGACAAAGATGCGTGGGGCCATGAAATGCCCGCGACATTGGCGTGGAATTGGGACCGAAAACAAAACGGCATCAATTTCGATGTCAAGGACAAGCCATTCACCACATTACAGAAAACAGCCCACGAAGGCCACATTCATAGCGTGAACCCAACCCATTTAGAACACCCGATTCAAGAATTTGGGAATCCGGTTCCCGCGTTGGGTGCGCTGAATGCTGACGGGAGAAGCCCAATTTTGAGTCAGGATTTGTGGAAATCTGATGATGATTACGAACCAACAGGGGTATTCAAGACTGCACCCAATCCTGCTCATACGATTTACGATCTAACGTCAGTGGATGATTTGAAAGGATTCACAGGGAATTGGGTCGTTCAGAAACAACCGAAGGGCAAGCGAATGTTTGTTGTCAAGAAGGGCGGTCATATCAGTGCCCATGATCATAAAGGGCGTGATGTGACTTTGCCTTCCAATGTCCGAAAAAGTGTTCGTAGTCAATCGGGAGATTGCACCTTTGATGGTGTGTTGAAAGATGATGAATACCGCGCCATTGATTTGTTGGTTCACAAAGGCGACGATATTCACATGGAACCTTTGGAGGACCGATTGTCAATTTTACGGACTGTCTATGAAACTGATTCCCATATTACATTCCCTATGCCCGCAGATTGTAAATTCACGGATCGAGAAGGATTGAGGAAGAACATTGATGTGATGGGGGGTTCAATTTGGTTGCGAGATGCCACTTCAACATTTATGAAGGAAAAGGAAAACCACCACAAATGGGTTCTATACAGCCCTAATGGGGATGATTTGACCAAGATGAATGCCCCCTATCCTTCAACATCATATCACAATGGGAACATTGTTTTGGAATACCCCGGACATATTCAACCAGTAATTGTCAAATCAACATTTGAGGATGACACTTATGCCGTGCAAGGCATTGAACCACAAAACCCATTGTCTATTCATGCGGAAAAGCAATTCCAATTATGGGGTCCAGTGGCCGCACATCTGATGAAATATGACATTTCGGAGGTCACGCCGTATCCACCGAAAATTACTACTGAAGATTCAACCCTCTTTATTCGCGCCCCATTGTTAGACACGAACGGTGGAGAGAGAGATTCACAACACGCTCTTGTTGCAGCCCGTAAATTACTGATGGATGCAGATAATTCAATGACAAGTCAAGCATTGAGAAGTAAGGTCAAAGGTTTAGATGAAGGAATGCTTGATGAATTAGGGGCGGAATATGGCCTTGAGCGCACGGAAGAAGGTGAATGGACTGTGAATGAAGCACTTGACAATGAGATTGTTGAGCGTCAGGGTTCGCCTCTTGCCCGAATTAGTGGTTCTATACAGGGTGGGGTGCCTTCGGGAATGTTAGATATGATTACTACGCCGCGTGGACCCACTGAATTAACGGATGAAGAAGCGACACCTATGTTCGATCCATACCGTTTGGAAGAACAAGGAATGCCGGAAGGATTGCCAACGCATATCAACATTCAAACAAAAGATGGGCAGGGAGAGGACGTTGAAGGTGAATTAGAGGTTGAAGGTAATAGAGCAACCCTTCGATTCCCGCAAAAAACACCCCGTGAGGCGAAAGATGAGGAAGAAGTGGTCGTTCCAATCGAAGAAGAACCTGAACCACCAATGCCCGGTCCTATGCCTCCCCCTCAACCAAGTGGTTAAATACCATAACACGAACTGACTTTGTTCAATGGCTCAAAGTGCGCTGTGGTCTGCGACTGGTTCCGACTTCATTCTGAAGGCGGCATCAGGCAACGATCTCGTCATCGCCGGTTATGCCTCCGTTGATATGGTGGATAAGCAGGGAGATAGAATCCCGGTATCCGCTTTGAAGAAGGCATTCAACGGATTCATGGATAACGCGGCTTACCGTAACGTCCAGTTAGCGCACAGTGGCATTCAGGTTGGAGAAGTCCTACCGTCCTATACAGATAGTGAAGGGCGCGTGTGGAAATCCACCGTTGATGACCACGGCCTCTTCGTCGTATGCAAAATCCGCAACGACATTGAGAAGGCGCGTGAAGTCCAAAAGCAGGTTCGCAGTGGCGAACTGCGAGCATTTTCCATTGGGGGTCAAGCCCTCTTCCGTGTGTCTAAGACCACAGAAGAACATGGCACCCACCGTGAAATCACGGATATGGAACTGCATGAGATTACCTTGTGCAAAAAGGGCATCAACCCTGAAAGCACATACACCCTATTGAAAATGGAAAGTGATGATATGACAAGCGAACAAAGCGAAACCTTGAATGAAATTAGAGATGCACTATCTCGGATAAACAAGCACATGGAAACAGATGAGGCACCGGCAGTCGAACAGGCTCCCGCACCCGTAGCGAAAACTGAAGAACAGGCAATCGCTTACATTGACTCATTAGAAAAATTCGCACACCAACAAGGTGTCGATCTGGATGGCCTTCGTGGTCACTTCGGACTTGGCAAGGCGTATATGGTTGGCGTTGATGGCTCACATGGCTTCAACCACCGAGGACAGGGCGACCTTATCGGCAGCGGTGAAGATGCAACCCTCGCATCAGCACCAAGCCTTCCAAATGCAAAATCCAACAAATATGTGATTAAGCAACCACAGGTTCCACAGATGAAGAACGCAGCCCCACAGGGCAACCGTCAAGTCATCAAGCAGGGTCTTGACCTGACCCCACAATCACTTGAGCGTGGTTATCAGGCATATTCAGGAATCCGCGACGAAGAGGCTGTAAAGTCCCTTGTTGAGAAGGAATGGAATGACCGATATGAGGCTGAAACACAGCAAGCACTTGAAGTGCAAAAATCGCGTGACTACGGTTCACAGATTGCTGCATTGACGCAGGAAATCGAATCACTACGCACTACAAACGCAGAAATTCAAAAGTCAGCGGTGCCCGTCCCGGCCCAATCTGACATTCGCGTGCCAACCCACGAAGAATTTGCCGCTCTTGGCAACGACATTGACGGATGGCGAGCATTGGAAGAACTCGGACAACGTGCTTTGCACGGGAGCGTCCAGTGAGGGACACAGGTTACAAACAAAAAAAATGGAGATGATGAGAAATGAGTGGTAGCGCAGGATATATCCGCACGATTGAAGATATGGAACATTTGTATTATGGTGCAGGAACAGGACAAGGAGCATGGGCTTACAGCGGCACAGATTTGCTGAAAGCAGACTCACCAATGATGAGCAGCACAGCAGGAACATATCAAGCGATCTTCGGACGCAAGGTTTGGTCCCAGTTGAACCAAGAATTTAACGCATTCAGTATTCTTCCCAAGAAGCCGTGGGAGAAGTCGGGATGGCGTGTCACCACTGCAAAGCCTTCCTTCACAAAGGGCGGCGGTGTTGGTGAGAACGCAACCCTACCGGAAACAAGCAAGCCTGAATTCGTTCATGTTAGCACCAAACCAAAGACTGTGGCACACACCTTCGACCTATCGGAAACTGCCATGTTCCTTGCTGACAAGGATGACGGACTGGGCGATGCTCGGGCTGTCATCAAGATGGAGATGGCAAAACACCACACCGAACATATCAACAAAATGCTTCTTCAGGATTTGGATACACCGGCAGGGAACGACTTTGAGTCGCTTGACCGTGTGACTTCATCGTCCTTCGTGGAAACAGCGGCCTTCTCGGACGTGAGCGGTCTTGGAGATCACAACCTATACAATCTGACCCGAACCACTGGTTCATCCCAAGAATGGTTCGATGCACAGGTGGACGCAGGAGCGACAGGTGCCGAGCGTGCCTTGACTCTCAACATCCTTGACGGTATGTTCCGCCAAGTATGGGAAGCAGGTGGTCAGCCAAAGGTCATCCTAACTGGCTACGATACACTGGAAACCATTCAGCAGTTGCTACAACCACAACAGCGATTCGTTGAGATGAAGCGTGTCACCCCCGGCGTCAATGGCGTGAAAGGTGTTCCCGGTCTAAACGGTGGATTCATGGTCGCAACCTACAACGGTGTGCCTATCATCCCATCCAAAGACGTTCACAAGGAATCCGGCGGCAGCAGCCGACTATACTTCCTCGACACCGATTACCTGTGGTTCACCACAGCAAAGCCAACCCTTTACCATGAGTCCGGTATTGAAACAGGCGATCCATTCGGTATCAACCGCCTCGGTCAAATGGGGCTATTCCATACGATGGGCGAACTGATTTGCACCTTCTTCAAGGCAAGCGGGAAGATTCGTGACTTGAGTTGAGGATGAAAACAAACAAATGAAAAAGGAAGTGGAAAAATGGCAACAGCAAATATCACACAAGGCAGCAGCAGCGTAGTATTGGATACCCGAATGTGGGCAGGAAGCGACCCGGCAAGCACAGCATGGTTACAGTCACCTATCGGCAGTAATGCCGCTGAAGGTGCCCTCAACCTACTGATTGTCGATTTGGTGTGCGCTTCGGCAAGCACCCTAACCAAGTTGAACTTCTCGGACACCACGATTACTGGTGTTGATGGAACAACAGCATTGGCTATCCTCGGCATTCAGAATCTATCCGGTGGCTTTGAAGAACCAACCATCCCAACCATCGCATCGGGAGAGGTTCAATTCACAACAGCGGGCGGCACAGCGGGCGACACACACAGACTCACGATCCTTTACCGTTGAGTCGGTATAGGAGCGTGAAAACATGGCGACTGTAAAATACGTTGGCGACAGGCCATACGTTGAGTTTTCATACGAAGGCACAAAGTATGGGTTTGCACGCGGCATGAGCCGCACTGACATTCCTGAAGCCTGTGCAGCAGAATTTGAGCATGATGGCTTCCCACAGTGGGCAGTGAGCGATTTAGAGGCATCAACCACTGACAAGATGCTTGAGGTTCTTGAGGAACCCACACCGGAACCTACACCGGAACCGGAACCTGTTGTTGAAGAGGTTGTTGAAGAACCTACACCGGAACCCGCTGAAGAAGAATCCAGTGACGATTTCGATCCTAACTGGACTCGCGCTCAAATGATTCAATGGTTCAAGGCAAGAGGCGAAAGCACATCACGCACTTCAACAAAGGCTTCTCTAACAGCCCGTGCTGAAGCAATTATGAATCCGCCCGAAGAGTCGGGTGATGAGTAATGCCTATTCACGCTCACAGCATTGATGATGGCGAAGGACGATACGGATCTAGAACCCGTGTCAATCGCCTTGTCTATGAATTTACTGCACCTGAATTGGTCGGTGCGCCACAGGCAATAGCCCAATTTCAAATGAATGGTAAAATCCACAAAATTGTTGTTGATGCTACCCGATGCGTATGTGAAGGAACCGTGAATAAAACACACGGCACATTTCAATTGTTGGATGGTGATTTGGTCGATGCTGCGGGCACGCCTTACTCATACCATGCACAAATCAGTGCATTGGATTTCACAGCGGCTTCCCCTGCACCATATCAATTTCAAACCAGTGAAGGTGCGGCCACTGCCGATGGCACCCACGCTGATGCTAACCATTTAGTGGTGTGGCCCGGAAAGCAGAACAGCGGTGCCCTCCCACAAACCCTCAATGGCGCAGGAGCAGCCACAGTGATGGACGATACTACGCCGTGGACTGGTCTTGTCTGCGGCAAGGTATCGGTCAGTTTAGGATTGAGCGGAGCCGGTGCTTGGGATGGAAGCACAGGGTCATTATTCGTAGTTATCTATTACGAATGAAGCGAAGCATATATGAATAACAACAGCACCACAGGGGTTGAGCAGCATGGCACTTACAATCGCAAAGCAAGGTCGAACGAACGTCACAGGCAACCGTCTTTCGGTGACACTGAAGGTTACATTAGACAATTCATACCCACTGGGTGGCGCAGTAGCAACGAATGGATACGCATTCGATCTGCCTACTTTGTCAGGAATTAAGACCATTGAGCAAGTGAACATTTCAGGCGGCAACAAGGCCGCAGCACTGGGTCTTGGCTACCACTACTGGTATGACCGTGACAACAAACGCCTCAAGGTGTTTGAGAGCGGTCATGCGGCAATTGATACTTCAGGTTCTTCCGTTGCAGCAAATACCGATCAGGCACCAATGGTTGAATTGCCAAACGCAGCAGCAGATTTGAACGGCCTCATCATTTACGTCACGGCGACAGGGACGCGGGCTTGAGGGTGTCGCCTTACGGGGTGACAACCAATGGGTCGAATGGAAGTCGAATCAATTGATTTATCCGAATTGATGGATATTGAAAGCCGACGCAAAGTGCGTATGGCTGAAATCGCTAATCGTAGTCGAGCAACCGTCCGTGAGGATGATAGCCCATTCTCCGATGAGAACATGAAAGGGGCGACCAAAAAGCGCGTTGGCCTCAATCGTCGGGACCGACAAGATATTCAGAATATCGGTTCAGGCACCCGCTGTCTATCGTGTGGTTGTCTGCATTTCTGTTGGGTTCCGAAGTGCGGTGCCTGTGGTGCCCCGATGAGTTTTAATCTCGGCAGTCATTCTGTGGGGCGGAGGGTCGTCTGATGCCGCGAACATTTTCGCCCGGACACCGCCCCGAAGCACCCCTATACCCTGATGATTTAGTTTATTGCACGGTGGCTGATGTATCCGACTATCTGCAATTGCCTTTGCCCGATCCAGTGTCGTTAGCAGCCAATAGCACCATCGTTGGTTCAGACATTAAATTCCCAATCAGTGGTGCCGATTATCGCAGGTGGGGTTTTCAGGCGACTGACAGCATTCTTGTCTATGACGATGATGATGCAATAGGCAAGACCTACACAATCACTTCATCGGCTTCTGTTGGTTCTGATGGGCAAGTCTATTTGATTGCCGCCAAAGTGGGTTCAGAAGCATATACAACGGCCAAAAGTGCGAAAGTGCAAATGTTGTCAGCCATCACCAACAGCAACGAGCGCGGTTTGAAGAAGTCCTTCGTGGAGAAGTTGATACGAAACAGACAGGATTACATCGACAAAGTGACCCGTCACGCATGGCGACCCCGATTAGTGGCCGAGGAATACCTGAATTTCACTACTTTCAAGCCATTCCGACGCCGATACTACACCGACTATGTGGGGGCCGTATTCGTCAGGCACGGGGCCATACAACAGATTCTCAAGATGGGGGCATGGCAAGGTGACTATTACCGTGAAATGGCCGCGTCCCGTGTAGCACTGAAAATTGCTGATCATACGCTTCTATCCGGTGAATCCGTAGTGCTATGTCCCGGTGCAAATGGGACAGCCACTTTGACTGTCGGTGCAGCGGCCACCAATTGGAGGGCCGATTTTGACCACAAATCAACAGCCACCAATCTTGCTTCTCTCATCAATCAAGACCCCGAATACAACAAAGACGCCATTCAGATCGGTTCATTGACGGTTGAAACACCAAGCAGTTCTGCTGCCGCTCTCAATGTATCTCACGAATTTTTGGCTCTTGCTAACAGTGATGCGGGCGACGGTGTAGTCGAGATTTCATCTATGCGTAGCACGGAAGGTGGTTCCAACGCCACTATTGCAGTGACGCATAATACTGGTATTACGTTGGATACACGGCTGATGACTGAAGCCAGTGCAACCGTCGCTTCAGTCACCGGCTCACCGGCAACGTCATTCATAGTGAATGATGGTTCGTCATTCACCACAGGGCATGGTTTGGTCTATTTATCTGATGGGACCACCAATCGAATTGCATTATGCACCCGTAGTGGGAACACATTTACCGTTGTGGCTGATCTTCTCCATAATTTTGATAACCATGTGGAAGCAGATGACACCGTATTGCAGGTTCGATTCAAATGTGATATTGTCGATGAAGAACGGCAGAAGTCATGGTGGTCTATTGAGGAGAACGGCATGGTTCTATTCAATAATGAATATCCATTCTATGAAAACCATTCAATGAGAATGTCATACATCTATGGTGAAAGATACGTCGAGAAGTCGATCCATGAGGCGTGCGTCAAATTGGTGGTTATGGATATTCTAATGTCGGATGATTACAGCGTGTTATTCCCTGAAGGGTCACAAAACGTGGACTTGAATACGAAGCATCAGAAATTGGAAGCGGAAGTGCAGAAATTGTTGGTCCCATTCCAAGAATCTATTATTGTAGCGGGTATGGGTGGTTGATGTGGATTGGGTTAAAATCAATAAAGCCACTGATGAATTGGTGAATGCCTTGACAAAGCGAGCGCAAACAGAACCTTCCCATTTGGAAAAATTGGAGATTTATGAGCGACTTACTCACAAAGATGAATACGGAGAGGACATAGATGAAGCAGAATTGGCAAGCATCATGGAATCACACAGGGCGGCAAGCCCATTCAAATTGGATGCTGACGCTGCTTTGACAAAATGGAAGGAGGTGTCCTAATGGCCGATGCTATCGCTACAATTGAATCACTATTGGATTCTGAATGGAATGTGTCACCTAAACCTTCCATTTTGGATATTGCTACTCTTGATCGCGGGGAAGGAAAGCGAACACGATTACAAGACCATGACGTGATACGAATTTTTGAAACGGCGCATAACGAAGCGCAACCTGAATTGCTGTTCGATTTCGTCAATATCCATGTGAATTTGACAATCGACGTAAGAACCATGAAAAGCAGAAGCAGACTCGGTGACTTGAGGGACGAAGTGCGGCGCATCCTTCACAAGTATAGAAAAGGGGATGGAATTAACTTTGATAGGGCAATCTTCAAGACAAGGACCGACCTGTCAGATCGCAGTAAGAGGCTCTTTCGCTACACAATGCAAGTCGAAATAGTGACATTCGCACAACCACTACCAACAATATGAGGAATAAAAATGGCTGTAAATTTGCTATACAAAGGAGATTTGTCGGAGGTATCTCTCGCAAAGGAAACCGGACTTTTCGGACAGGGAACCAACGTCACATCGGGCACAGGCGCGACTGCCGGATGGAACACTGCTGACGGCTCCACAGCCAATTCATCAACCATCAATCTTGGTGCAGGGATGTATTGGGTCAGTGGTTCACCACAAAAGGCAGAAGTGCCGGATGGAATGCTTGTTGGTGCAACATTACGCATTTATTCGTCGGGAGGCAGCAATCGCTACACCGCTGACGATTACCCAAGCACCAAGCGCACCTACTACATTTCAGCCAATAGCGGCAGCACCCTTACGATCCAACCGCGTTTGGCTACAACAGGGGCCATAGTTGCCCACACTGGTGATTATTTCATCATCAATACCCTCCGAGTTCCAACGATGGAGGCTGCGATGACAGCAACCGATCAACGCATCAAAGCCGACCAATTCTTGGGTCTGCTCAATTCATTTGCACTACCCGAACCTGAAATCGACGTGAAAACACAGCACGTCGTCGGTATGGGCCGTGATGTCAATGTAATGACGAGCGGCAAGGAAACACTTGCAGGAGGCGCGTATGATACGATGGCCCATTCATTGAGGATGTTCAAGTATGCCCTCGGAGGGCACACGGCTCGTAGTAAGGGCGAATTCACCAATGTGACAGGCACAGACACCGTATTGGATGACCTGCCCCTCAATCTCAAAGATTCGGCAACAGCCGCTTATGCGGCGCATGAAGTCGGTGCAACCGGAATAGATACAAGCATTACAGCAACGACTGGTGCAGCGGGCCTTACGGGTATATCGAACACATACACCGGGTTGGATGTGTTTGTCGGTGCGCTTTCTGTGGCCGATTCAGGAGATGAATTGACTTTAACCAATAACGCCAGTGTAAGCCACGAATCAGCACCCACAGCGGGTCTATTCAAGGTGCTTTCAGCCGATGGAAACGATGTGTTGCTTGGATATTATGGCGCAGGTGGTGGCGCATCAACCACACTTACTGGTTGCATTGATATTGATGCCGGGGCAGTAGCAAGGGCGCAAATTGTCAATGTCCCAATTTATCTTCTCGCTCAACCTGCCGCCTCTATCACAGCGGGCGATCTGCGAATCAGTATTGGGGCCACACTTGCGGCCAAATTCTCCGTTGGCGATTATCTTCAGATTTTTGACAAGGACACCGTTCAAATCCCCGGCGCAGATGCAGAATTGCCTACTCTCAACAAGCACGAAATCCGCCGAGTTATCGCCATTGGAACAGCCAGTGGAGGGGATGCGGGCTATCTCTATGTTGAAGAACCATTCCTGTTCAGCCACACAGCCGCTTCTATGGGTATTGAGAGGATGAAATACACATGGGACAGCACAAACAGCCACGCATGGAAAAGGGGAAGCCCTGCCATTGTTGATACGACAAGCGAATTGAAGTATGGTGTGGTTCACAATTTCTTTGGATATTCATACCTGCCCACATTCAGCATTGAAACATCACACCGTCAAACCGATGTGACACCCGGCGAAGAACAAATGTTGAGGGTATTCAGTGGTTGTAAAGTCAATGCTTTGACTTGCACCGCAGACAGTGAAGGGGAGGTCAAAATCAGCGGCGACTATGAAGCAGGTCGAATGTTCACCGATACTGCAAATCTCTTCACGACACCACATCGAATGTTTGAGAATACGGCTAACACACGGGTGAACCGTCGAGTATCAGGGATCGCTGTCAATGGTGAGAAGCCATACCTATTCCAACACGTTATGTTCAGTGCCTTTGGTGCTGTCGTATTGCGTGCCCTAAACGCCGAATTATCAATTGCCAATGGAAATACTGCTCGGTGGTATATTCGGGGCACTGATGGGGCGTATGCGGCTGCTGATCAGGTTCAAGAATCCGCTACACAGTATTCCTCGGAAATCACTGAAGCGGCCCGCGAATATACATTCAAATTCAGTGCATTGGCGGAGGACAGTCGTTGGTTCGATGAAGTGCGAAAGCGCACCCATCACACCAATACGAATGACATTACATTGACTCTCACTAAGCCCGGTTCGGCAGCAACCCGTCAAAATGGTGTAATCACCATTGAAGATTACACCGTATCGAAGGCAGAACATCCACTGCCTGATGACAAAGGCCCAGTAACAGCCAATGTCGAATTCAAGGTCCGGCACATGAAAGTGACCGAAACCAATCCGTATTTCACGCTTTGATAGCGCAATAATCAAATAGGACAGATAACAGGGGTGAGAACAATGGTAAGGCTAACAGGATATGTGACCGTCGCCGGACGAAGAATGCCGTTGAGTTGGACCGTGACTTCCACAGGAATTGTGGAAGGGCCGGGACTATCTTCAACAGACATTCAAGTCCACGATGATGCACACCTGCTTTCGCCTCCTATGCCGTCACCGAGATCGACACCTGCGGAAAGCCCAAGCGAGGAAACGAGTTACGATGATATGAACAAGACCGAATTACAGGTCTTGTGCAGTCAGCGTGGCCTTTCAAGCAGCGGCACAAAGGCTGATCTGATTGCACGACTGCAAGAGGACGATGAAGCCGACACCACAACCGAAGGTGAAGATGATGGCGGAGAGAGCGAAGGCGAGTGATTTAGTAGTAACAGAAGAGGCAGAACGCCATGCGGTGGAAACACCACACGGTGAGTTGATCGTGTGGATTAAACCATTGTCGTGGATTGCACGGCAAAATGCAATTACAAAGTTTGTGGCAGTGGGCACTGATTCTGACGGCAATATGAGTCCACAGGTGGACTTTGGCGGCTATTGGGAATACTTGTTCCGAACCTGTATCACAAAGACCGACCCAAATCTCACTACGGGTCAATTGCTTAATTTGAAGCCCGAAGTCGGAGAGCAAATTCAGAAATTATTGCCCTCCTTTGAATCTTTGATGGAAGGTCTGTCAGGCGGCATGACCGGCCCTTTGGCATAACCCTCGATGATGTCAGGGCATTTATGCACTGGAACGGAGAGGGAGATTTACCCATTAGTGAATATCAATTGCCGATATTGGCCTTCACCCTCCCTACACATTTTCTTGGAAAGCACTTCAATTGCCCACCCCATTCATGGGACCATTTACCGCCCGAAAGAGTCTATTTGGACTACTTCATTATGGCTGCATTCAAGGAGATTGAGGGCGAGGAAATGGAGAAGGTTAAGCGTGAGCAGTCCATCGGAGAGTCAAAAGGGCGTCCTGTTCGGACCACAAGTGATAAGGACTTTTTCGACAGGATGAATGCGAGGTTGAAAGACGATGGCTGAAGCGGGTGGCGTTCCTCAACGATTGTGGGATCAGGTTGCGACGATTAACCAATACAAAGATGCCATCGCTATATTGCCGGATAAACACCGTATTTTGATGAAAACACTTGGTCCCCTATACACCGCTCACATGAAAATGAAAATGGCGATGTCGAGCGTCAAAGGTGCAATCACAGGGACCGGAAAAGCGACTACAAAAGCAACAAAAAAGGCATGGAAGCCGTTTTCATTGGTTTTGGGCACCGTTGTTGCTTCATTCAAAGGAATGTTACTGGCTATGATGCCGCTTATGGGGTTGATTTTCGGCGTCATGGGGGCCATGCTGCTATTCGCTGCCGTATTCGATCAAGGCGGGGGCACGTTACTCAAATGGGTTGAAAATTTACCCATTGTTGGTGCTGCATTTGCATTGTTGAAAGAAGGGATCGCCAAAGTGAAGGAAACCATCGGTGGTTTGGGCCTTTCAATGGAAACCATCAGTGACTATCTCGACGTTTGGAAAGAGCGGTTTTTGGGAACATGGGAAGCAATCAAAGCCAATGTTACACTTCCCGAAATAGACGGTGGCTCCTTCTTTGAAGGATTGATTGAGGGATTGACAACCGTTTTCACTGTGTTTATGGAAATTCACACTATGGTTTGGGACGCCATCTTCTTCATCGTTGATACTCTCATTGAAGCCGGATTCGTGCAAATGCTCATTGATAATGTCATGTTAGTGTGGGACACACTGCAAACGGTGTTCGATCTGTTCTCATGGGCATTGGGTGATACAGGTATTGGTGACTTCGTTCAATGGTTGATTGATATTGTCGTTGGATTTGTGGACTTTTTGAATACTTCAGGTATTTTGTCATTCGTCTTTGAATTGATTGGTGTTGTTTGGGAAGTCGTTGCTACTCTCGTTGTTATTGCCGCTTTCATCATCTCTCTCGTTATCAAAATAGTTGGCTTCATATATCCATACATCGCCCCCTACTACAAAGCAGTTATCGCAGCAATTGGTATGGTCGTAACAATCGTAATGGGTGTTGTGCGAACGCTAATGGCAATTTTCCGTGCATTCATGGCCCTATTGCGGGGCGACTTTGATGCAGTGGGGGAACACATCTCAAGTATCGGTGACATTTTCAAAGATGTGTTCAATGGGGTGAAGGGCTTCTTCAAGTCGTTTGTCAATTCGATAATTGACTTCATTTCGCCCGTATTCAAATTGATTAACGCCGGTATCAGGACATTCAACAAGATTCCCCTTGTTCCCAATTTGCCTACAATTGATATTGAAGGCATGAAATTAGCAAAAGGCGGCATAGCCAGTGGACCCAAGAGTGGTTATCCGGCCACTTTACACGGCACGGAAGCCGTTGTGCCTCTTCCTGATGGTCGCACCATTCCAGTGACCATAAAGGGTGGTTTGACTGGTGGTGGTAACACCACAGTGAATATCAATGTCAGTGGGGCCAGTGGCGATCCTCGGAAGATTGCTCGCATGGTTGGTGAGGAAGTGGGGCGCGTATTCAAAAACAGGTCGCGGGGTAGCGGCATCAGTCGGGGGATGTGAGGTATGCCGAAAGTGCAATTGATTCGCCGTGATGGTGAAATTATTGAATTGAATGCTACATCTGTTGGCTTTTCAGTTCAACGTGGTGTTGCGATATGGGCACCCCCTATCGTGGGCGTTCGCATGGGACTGGATTTGAATAACAACCTGTTAAGTGTCGCTATCAATGGGGTGATTGTTGATGATGAAAATACGAGCGGTTCTGCCGCTGCTGCTGCATCATTTGACCTATCACGCCCCACTGGTTTGTTTGATTCATGGTTCAAGCAACAACAAGCGGAAGGCAACACGACAATTGCTTCTATTGTAGCCGCATTACACGGTAAGGAAATCACGTTTAGATCGGCAGGTCAAGTGGCCGCAGGTGCAGGGGAGGACATCACATTGAGGTTCTATTCCAGTAGCGTTCCTGCTGCCACCGTTTTGACAAACAGCATGATCCCTGTGAATATATCAGGAACCATCAACCATACGGGTGACATAGCGACCGCGATGAATACTGCTCTTGCGGCTGCATCAGTCAAAATAGCGACAGTAACAACGGCGATTTCGGCCATATACACCATCACGCAGGGGGCAGGTGTCAAAACCAATAGTGGTGCCCATCAAGCAGTGGGAACATTGAGTAACGAAAAAATCACCCTCACAAACAAAACGTCCAGTGCTGACGGAAATGGTGTGGTGACAACACAGGGTGATTTGGCGGTATCCTCATCTCAAGATTGGGCCGCTACATTTCATGTGACCAATTTCACTGGGGGCGTCAGTGGAAGCAAAAAGAGCAAAGGTGACAAGATTCAAGATCTCATCAATATGACTGTGAATGCTTCAGCGGGTGGAGGTATGCTTTCACCCCAAGCATTCACGGGCGATCTTATTGAAATGCCTGATTCATTGTCGAATTTCGATATTGCGAAATTATTGATGATTGAAGAATCTGATTCCGTCAAAAAATACATTGTCGGATTACGCATTCCATACGACTCAATGATTACGGCTTCAGGTGCAGATAGTGAAGTGATTCGGCAATTCGTATTGCCTTCAGGTCCGGGTGTTGATTATTCATCGGAAAAGAATTTGAAGGCATTTGACCCAATGGAGGAGGGGGAGAGGCCGAATCCATTTTTTAGGCAAGGTGTAGCGTTGGCGGGCGTCGTTCAAACCTTTGAACCGAGTTATGAAGCGGGAGATTCCGTGTGGACGTTTTCATTGGGCTTTGCCTGTTGCGAACAGTTACTTGGGATTTGATATTGTGCCGATTCATATTCTCAATTCAAAGGCAGTTCGATTGAACGGCTACACGGACGGTATGATTGTGCCCACTGGGGCATATCGTGAAAGTGGTGTCGATTTATTCAATGCTGCTCACACTGAAAAGACCGGCGGCACAAACAAGGTATCGTCGTATGAAAGCGACGATCCAAAGGTGGGGCAACGACACCATCCCAACGAAGGCAACAATCTCAACAATTTGATTGGTTCATTCACACTTGAAGCGTTTGTTATTCCTGATCGGGGCGGGGTTATTCTGCACAAAGAAGGGGGTTACACCCTAAAGGTTGGAGAGCCATTCAGTGCGGCACCTGCTGTGTTTGAATTGCATACTCGCAATTCTGCCGGTAAAGTCATTGGGGAAAGAGTCAGTTCTGCTATCAATTTCCCTTTGAATAGTGACAATTGGGATACATACAGCGGCGGTGAAAGCAAGCCACACGATTTGGATTTACCTTCCCGTGAATTGCTATACGTCAATGCTCAATTTACAGGCACACGGATGAGAATTTACATCAATACCGATTTAGTGGCGGATATGGATTTCGGGGGCGAAGAACGAATCATAAAATCATCATCTTCCGATTTGTTTATCGGAGGTCGGGGCGGTGAATATCGTGGTGTAATTGAAAGTGTTCGTGTCAGTCGTGGGGTCATAGAGCCAAAGATGCAACCGCTTACATTGTTACCTGATACTGTCGGCCTTTGGACGTTTGAGGACGAAGATGACATACCCAATCTCCATTTTTTCAACAACCGAAATCCGGCACATCCCCATCAAGGTAAAGATGGGGTGGGATCGGAGAATGAGGGACTTATGCCCCAACCGATGGTGTGTGTTGGTTATGATTTCACAAATGTGGCCCCCGGTGGGGCCGTAAGTCCCGCATCAGGCCACCCACTTACTCTTGCATCGGGCTATGATTACGGCTATTTCCGCATCCGTGACTTCCCTGATAGTGTGGTTGCGGGCTTAACAGAACGGCCCACTGCGTTGGAATTGCTTGCATCCTATATGCTGTCAATACCAGTGGAAGAATTGCCTCTCCAATCGTGGTGGGGTAGTGGTATCTTGGACGTTTCGTCACAAATCACTGGGGCCAATTACCATTCAGACGGAATTCCGGTATCAAATCTGAATGCCATTGTCAATGCTTCAGGCACCGATCCAATGACTGGTGGCAGTGTATCCACATTTGGCTATCACGATTCATCACCGGAAGGTGGCATAGATCTTGACCCAATGGTGAATCCAATTGAACGGATGCGAATTGTCGCCATTGATTTTGAAGGGAATGCAAGTAGTCCTGCTCGTCCCCCATGTGTAGTCGTGCAAAGTAGCATTCTTTCATCTGCAAATGTCAATCCATATACACAGGGATTTCTATTCGACCACCCTGACAACACACCAGTTTGGTTCACCCTCGGAAATGGCGATTTGGTCATTGACCCCGGTTTTGAAGCACCCATTGGAAATCGTATCACGGGTCAAATGACGAGAGCAAGATTTACTCAAAATCAACGATTTTCAGATAGTAGCCCAAGCCAAAATGATGCTTATTTCATTTCCACCCATTCTCGCTACAATGCCGATATGCAAAATCAAGTTGCCGGTGTTATGGGTTCGGCAGCAGATTATCAGCCCCCTATGGCTACGGATGTTATGCTTTGGCTTGACGCTAATGACAAAACAACAGTCAAGGCATACAACGGTGCAAGTGTTGTTAGCAACGACCAATTCGTGCATTGGTGGAGGAATAAAGCACCCATCAGCCCGAACAATTACCATTTCTATGGATGGGGCGGTTGGCGTTGGAAGCAGAATTGCGGTAATGCAAATAATCGAGCGGGTTTGGTTGTCGCCAGTCCTTCTGAATTGGTTCATAGTGGCACTACAACAGAAGTTTTTCCTGTCGGTATGCCTACACTTGCAGGATCGGAAATCGTCCCTCGGAGTCCATTACATCCCCTTGTGTATTATGATGGTGCAGGTTGGGTGTCCGGTCAAGGTGGAATTCGTCAGCCTGAAGTCAGTGGGACCACAGGGCAAAGGGCATTTGGAACAGAACATCTTTCCACACTTTATGGTGGTGGGCCAAGTATGACGGACGGTGATTGGTCATGGTATTTTGTAATCACACCCACCTATGTTGCCAGTCGAGCCATTACACTGGTTGGGAATGTGGTTAATGATGGATTCGATCTGCAATTGGATAACGGCAGCGGAAGTCCAGTTCTTGCCGCAGCAGGGACTACGACATCCCCCGGAAGTGGTTATCGCCCCACCGCAGGAACACCTTGCCTTGTCAGCGCAAGGATAGATGAATCGGCAAGCAAAATTTACTGGGGATGGAGGAATGAAGGTGGCACGAATAACACTGAATTAGCAGGAGGCCACGCCTACGCCACTACAAATCCCGTAGTGTTTGACACTGCTACTGCTCAAACGGGTGGTTTGGAAATTTTGGGTAAATTAACTGCCGCCGGAGCCGCTAACATTTATTCCAATATCGCACCACCCGGATTCATTATCCATGAAGTGGTGGCTTATCCGAAATTCCTATCGAGTGCGGAGCATTCTGATGTTCAACAATGGTTTGAGGACCGATACGGGGTGTGATTATGCCGACAGAACCAACAGAAGGATATTCGCCCACAACCAATACATTGGGTGAAATCTCAAGCGATTTTCCCGGTATGTGCGGCATTACATCTTACAATCGCGTTGAGGGCCATTTCTATTTGAAGCGAATGCCTGACCCAAAAAGCGAAACGGTCAATCGAACCGTTCAAGGCTTGGCAGATCGTTTTGAATCCGGCTATGAAGATCCTTCGGTTGCGTCTATGGTGTCAATGAATGACAAGGTGAATGTCACACGCACTGTATATCAAGGTGAAATCCTTTCAACGCAGACGAAATCAGCCATTGGGACATTCACTGCGACATCAGGCAGTGCGAAAACCAGTGCAATTGTGCAACAAGGTGGCCTGTCATACTATGATGGTTCAACCAACGTCACCAGTTCAAGTGCAAACACCATTGTGGCTATTGCTGTTGAAGATATTCGACCATTCGCTCTCAAGGATTTGGATACCGAACATGACGCATTGTTTGATTTCACCGATTTGAGCAAACCGACGAATGAAAATTACATTCGACACTTGACCCCTGAACAAGAACCAAGAGTCGCAGTGATTGATTCACCCGCCGATCTCATTTCATCGGGTGGCCCACCCAAAATCTTGATCTATTATGATGCTGTGGATTTGAGCGGAGAAGTGGTGGCTTCATGGAAAGGAAGTTCCTTTGCATCTGCGATTGCCTCTCATTCATGGGCTGCAAATGACTTACAAGGCATCAATAATGCTGCTAAACGTGGATGGTTGGTGGTAAAACGCACAGTGCCCGATGCGAATACGGTGTATATTGACAATTCCGGTGCTTCTCCGAATTATCGGCCCTTATTCGATTGGTTGAGATTGCCTTACACTACGGCCAATGCCAATAACACATGGACCCCGCTCACAATTCATGCCCCCGGTGGCCTGATTTCTATTCCAACGAAGGACTTAGAGGGCCAAGTGCGTTCAAACAGCCTCCAAATGAACCCAAGTGGAGGCATAACCAATTCTCCATTCATCAATTTGGAAAATTGTGCCCATACTGTCGCCCAAAGGTCACTTGCGGGCTTAGAAAAAGGAACAAATTCAGGAATTGGGGTGCCGATGGCGCAAGCAAACACCCGATCTCCTGTGTCTAAGAGCGATTCGGCTTATCACACCCTGTCTGTTAGAGTAAATGGCAAGCAAACCGCATTGACAAGCGGCACTTCCAGTCAGCAACCAGTCTGTTTGGAACAATTCGACATTATCGACAATATCGTGGAGGCAGACCGTCATTTACTGCTTATTCACCCAAAAAATCGCCATAGAAGCAATACATTGGGCACCCTTTACACAACACACAATTCCAAGAGCGATTATCATTCATGTTCTATTGAATTGATGCTTATGCGGGGTCGAGTGGAGGAAATCGCACCTAATTCTGATGCTGAAAGTGGTGGAAGTGGTGTTTTGGTGCGAGGCCGCTCTCAATTGATGGATATTTCAGATAGAGTCGCTGAAAGGGACTTCAATTTGACTGAAGGATACCCAGTCAAGGAGATTGGTGACTTGGGTTCTCCTTCTGTGAGTCTGATGATGGGTGGTGTCGGTCAAGGTGCAATTGACATCAAGCCGGATCGCACCGAACATTCATTCCTGCCTGTTTGGAAAGACCGCATCGTTGGCGCGGGTAATCCATCGGTGCGAAATGACCGTCAAACGTCCACATACTACGCATCAACCCGCGCATTGGTGGAATTGCCCTTATTCCCCTCCATGTTCTATGATACTGAAAAACGGTTGAGTAGTAGCGAAAACAAGCGAACCCCTCTTCCCGATGACCAATCAATGGAATTGATTCTCGATTGTAGTATGACAGCGGCAAATCGCCCTCAAATGCAACAGCATGAGAGCAGATGGGCCATTGATTGGGGCATGAAAAATATGGTGTCAGCATTGAAAGTTCACGATCAGGCAAAAGTGGTCGGTAACGTATGGGTGCGTTGTATGCGTGAAAGTGCAGCCACTTACATTCGCAGGTCTGAATACAATTCTGCTCATGGGGAAAGTGTGGATTTGGCATACTATGGGACTCATCCGGCTTCGTCTTATTTTGAAGTGGATAGTGTGCTGCCTTTTGTCCGAGAAGGTGGACTTCACGGCATCGCTGCCCCTACGAATGGTCATCTCCAACCTGCGAATAATCAAATTTGGACTCTTGACGCCGTGGGCGATGACCCCGATGGCAACGGATTTGTTGTGACTGTCGGAGAAGGCATTCTAAGTGAAAGGGGGCTTCGATTGCATATTTGGAAAATGGAAATCAACGGCGATTCACACCGCCTCTATTGGAACCGATTTCACGATTTTGACAACAATGCTGCCGGACCCACAGGCGGTGGTGGAATTGAACGAAAAATGATTACTGGCCTCCCCGTTGTGATGGGCTGTTGGCTAACAGATGAAGCCGGTGAAGGGCAAGTGGGTGTCAGTGATTTGACCGGAATAACGGTGGGCGCATCAACGTCTAACGCGACTCTTGCACAGAATTTTGTGCTGCCGATGGAGCGGGCTTTGGGACTTCGACACGGAAGTGGCACTACAAGAATTTGCATCGATCCAGACGACAATGAAGCAATTCTCATCAATGACGGACCAACAATGGAAGGATTCTCCTTTGACCCCGGCAATTATCTCTATGGGAATGACGACATTCCCCTCGTCCCTCCAATCGAATGTCGAAGCGGCTATCTTGCTCTCAAGGGCAAGCGTAGTGATAACACATTGGATTATGTGCGACCAATGCGTATCAAATTGGGTGAAGTGAGTAGCAAGGGCACAGTGACTAAATTTGATGATGCGGTGGATGAGTTAATCCGCCAAATTAACCAAGCAGGGCACCCATTGGCAAAGAATGAAAATGGCGGAAGTGCCTTTGACCCACCGACTCTTTTCACAGCGGCAGAAGGAACCTACACTGTAACTTCTGACGATACTGGAAGTCACATGGGGTATATTCGTGCTTTCCTCGGAGGCGATGTGGAAAGTCGTGATGGTGAACAAGGAAGGTCAATTGTCATTCACAGCACTATTCCCGGTGCTACTGGACGCAATTTTGCCGTGTGGTTGAATAATTACGGCCCATATCCATATCGGCCCATTCAGGCTGTTGGTCATGGTGGGTTGGTTGCGACAAACAGCAGATCGTATCAAGCAGGGTCATTCCCTGCCCCTCTTCCGTTGGGGATGGATGGTGAAACACACGTCCCTATCACTACATTTCAGGGAGGCGTGCATGGTGCTGTCGAGGACTTGGACGGAAATTTGCGAACCTACAACGGCATTGGTCAGGAATTTGAATTCAAAACGGTGCGAAATCCAAAGGACACAAGCAATAGTGATTTACCCCCCTACGACCCTGATACCCAATCCATATTGTGGGTTGAGCGAAAAGCACTGGACGCTCTAAGACGCATTTCAAAAGCCACTACATGGGGGAATGAAGGACTTATTTTGGTCGATGACAAGCATTTAGGCACATTTACTCACAACGCAGCCGGTATTGGTGGCACCATCAGCAGGGCATCGGGAACAGGTGCTTGTGCGGGGCTGTGGAATGTGTATCCATTGGATCGCTCATTGGGCAAGAAGTGGAAGGACTTGTTCTATGATAGTGACGGGAATTTCAAAGAAGTGCCAATCAAAGTGATTTCACCATTGATTGACGCTCACGGAATTCTATTCTTTGGTGGTGGTCACACTGGTGTGACGTTCGACGTAAGCGATGGAACCGCCAATGATTACAGCGATTTTTACACCCACCATTACGCCAAAGGGCCGACTGGGTATTCAGGATTCCAAAATCTGCAAGAAGTCCAAACATCAGCCGCAGTGTTAGATTTCACCGAAATTCGCAACAGTGATACTGTCAAGGAGAATACCTATCGCGGCATTCATCATGCACAAACGGTCACTTCAACAGGCGTGGCTGCGGCCAGTGCCCATTTGATGACGCATGATTGTCTGTTCTATGTGAGGATGAATCACGCATCATTGGGTTCCACAAATCACGGCCTGACAACAGGAACAGAAATTGATGCAGAAGATCTATATGGAACGAAATTGAAGGCATTCGGTAATTGGTCGTCGGCGTTAGCGGCTGTGGCTGCTTCTGCCGTGACCGTTGATGGTGATGCAAGCGGGGCATTATTGCAGGGAGCGCACGCTACACCAAGTGGGAATGCACATACCGCCATATCACTACACAAGATTGAGATTAACGGAACCAATCAGGTTCTTCCCCGCGTTCCCATCCCTGCGAATATGGTGACTACCCCGTGGTCAATTTCATTCTTTGTTCATCCCGGCAATACGGGCACTTGGTCAAGTGCGGCTCATGGGAATGGACCCGTTCTTCAAGGCATAGACGCAAACGGCAAACAATGGGGCGTGTCAATTATCAGCAAACAACATTCCACAACAAGTCATTGGGATTACAAAATTATTGCGAATGCAAGTGCAGCAGCCGGAACAAATCTCGCCACCACCACCAATGTGTCCCTGACAGGTGCTAAAGATGCTTGGTATCACGTTGTTGTGACAAGTGACGGAAGCACAGGTATTCCTCTCATTTACGTCAATGGGGCAGTAAAAGCAACAACCAACACATCAACCGACACTGATCATGTGGTCACAGGGGATGCGGGCTATAACGCCGGTTCAAATTCAGGACAACCCCATTTGACCGCAGGGATCGGTGTGGGCACACTTGCAGTGTCCGGCGTTGTTGTCAGTGGAACCGTTGCGGTGGGTGGGACCACAATTACCGTTGGTGGTGCAAGTGCCTTGACTCACTTTTCGATTGGAGATGAGGTATTTACAAATGCAGGGGTATTCCTCGGCATTGTTGATTCCCTCAATGCTACAACGATTGGATTCAAGGAAGGGATTTTGGCCGAAGCACCGAACACTAACAATTTGAAGAAGGTGTCTGCTCTTGCGACTGGCCTCTATGGTCGTGCGGCAAATATGGCGGCTATCGGTATCAGTCTATGTTCACATGAGGCATACGATCTCACGGGGTCTTACTACTACGGGGAGCCGTATGATCTCACAGTCACCAATTCCAATCCAATTTATTTCAAGGGCCGATTGAGCGAAGTAGCCCTGTGGAATAAGGTGCTTTCGGCAAGTGAAATCACAACGCTTTACAACGCGAGGTCGGTGTGGAATTAACATGGCCGAAGTCAAGTCCTTCGTGAAGAAGCAGTATCCTGCTACTCTTCTGACTATGACTTCAGATGATGCGCGGCCCGCAAGTGGTTATTTCAGCCTCTATTTCACCTATCCTGATACCGCGTATGATGATGCAACAAGCACCGATTTTACATGGCAAGCAGCATCACAGGGAATGCACGTCACAATCCGAACCAATCTTGCGAATGATACCACAAGCAGCATAATGAATGCAACAAGTGGAGAATATAACCTTCAGGGTTGGAACAAGGTCATAGTGGATTTGAAGCGAGCAAGGGAAGCCCATGACAATTCAAGAACGCATTCTTCGGCTTCTGTGAATATACCGGCCAAAACCTTTGATTTGGGCACTGAAGAAGCCTGTCGCTATATTGCAGCAGTTATCAATTCCAGTCGCCATGAACAGAATGGTAAGCATTCACGTTATCGCTATTTGCGAGCGCGATATGTGAAAATGAGCGGTGAAGCGACCTATGCCTGTCAAAACAGCAACATTTTGTCATTCAAAACGGGCACATATTCAGGCGGTGTTCACAAATCAAGCACCGATTATCTGAAGGGAAGCACCCGATCCATCGTGCTTAACGCCACAGCGGGAACCATTTCATGGACGAATCTGCCTCCGAATTCAAAGGTTTATGCGGCTGAAGATGGGACACCGGGAAGTGGTTTTGGATTCAATGCGGGTAAATATCTCGGTAAAATCTTGGAAATTGACTCCGCTACTCGGACAATTACATTCCACGAACCAATTGCCAATGATTTGGCGACCAATCAAACAATCCGAACCGGCCTATTCACAGCCAAATTGGTTGGTGGCGAAAAGAAACGGAGAATCCCCACTGACATACCGAAGAGAGGAACAATCGTCGGTAATGCCGTTGGTGGTGTGGATGTTGGCGGCAACGACTTGGGCGGATTTACTTTAACGTATGATGGGTGGGAAATCAAATCGGAAGGTGGGCACGCAACGGCCACAGATTTCATCAATTTCAATATCACAGATGTTGCACGAAGCGACGTTGCTATCAATGATGTGACTACAAATCAAGCATGGACTATTCAAAATGATACAGCAGAACAGCACACCGTAGTGGTGTCATGGGAAATGGATGCCCCCACAGGTGGTGGATATTGGGGCACAGCCAATGGTGGCCCTATCGTTCACGGTTTGGGCACGAATCTCCCAGTGTGGCACTTGACAGCCAAACCGATGGATGGAGGTAATTTGGGACTTCCTGCTGTCAATGCTGAATCGCGGGGTGCTGTGCCCGCTTCTCATGTGACGGCACATGGATATAGCCGCTTTTCAGTGGAGGCTTTGAATTCCTGTGTTATGCCTGATTTGCCGCCTCCTGATATGCCGTTTGACGGCCCTGTCATCATGGGTGAAACGGAAGCCGATCCATTCCAATGGACCGGACAGAACAATTTGCTGACAGCCCATCAAAAAGATGACCTATTGATTCAAAAGCCTGAATTCGGCACTGAAATGGATAAGATGGGGCCGTATGAATCGGGCTGTTTAGTCAGCACGAATGCTACACTGGCCGCAGGTTCCACCGCTTCTTTCAAGGCATTGGCACCTTCAACAAAATTCATTGATCATTTCAAAGAAGGCGACTACATCTATACTGCTGAAGGGGTATCTGTCGGTCAAATCTCCACAGGCACTACCGATTCCACCATCAAGGACAGGCACGATACCGGATTTATCGTCCTCGGGCCGAAAAACCGCAAATCAGGACTCAAAGTGGCCCACCCTTACAGTTACGTTGATGGTTCCCAAATATACAACAAATCCTCTTTGACCGAAAGTCTGACACATCACAAAGTCAATTCATTATCTGTAATCAAAGTGGAGGGTAGCGATACTGTCGCAAACACATTCACTTGGGACGGAATCATGGCTCGCAATTATGGTGGATACCCAGTCAAATTATTCAATTCAGACCATCAATCAATCGGCACAATGGGTTTTTCGCGCATTATGCCTAAAGTGTTGGCAGGTGGTGGTGTTTGTCAAGCCGCCACGATTTCAGGCGGGGCCACAGATCATCCTGACACCCAAAAAACACTTCGGGTGATGACTTCAGACCCCAATTTACTTTTCACGAAAGGTGAAAGAATTCATGCTTACAGCAGCAGTGCGACTTACATTCATAACACTGGAATTACTGTCAATCACCCAAGTGGTGGTGGAAGTTCATACGCAACAAGTGTAAGAACAATACGGGTTAGTGCAGCCTGTAACGTCGCTATTGGTGGTGGATCACCAAGTGGTGGTGGAGAGCCAAGCGATCACAAAATCAGCGTGGGTGACACCCTCTATTACAATCTATCAAACAATGAATATGGGGTGGTTGAATCTATCAATAATGACGGGGCAAACACTACGATTACATTTGTTGAAAATATCGGCCATACGGCATTACACGGTGATTCACTATACAAAGTGCCGTATATTGGAACCATCAGCGAAATTTCTGAAACGGATTTAGGAGGAGGAAAGGGCGTATATGCTGATGGTGCAGGTAGCACCATCGTGGCCGGTGGCCCCGCAGACACTATCGGTCTTGTGAGTGGCGGTTCGGGGTATTCGGCGGGGACAGTAGCCACAACAGGTGGCACTGGTTCCGGTTTAACAGTGGCTATAACAGAATCAAGTGGCAACATTCAAACAGTCGCCATCGCCGCCGCCGGAACGGGATATTCGCATGGTGATAGCATCACTATCAGTGGTGGCAGTGGAGGCACGGCAGGAATTACTGTGATTGGGACTACAATTACATTGACGGAAGGTGTCGCAGGAGATCCAGTATCGGCAGATGCACAGCACGTCTTGAAAGTGGGGTGGCGATTATATGGGGCGACTTCAGGAAATTTCATTGGAGAAATAGAATCCATCAAAGATGAAAATACCATTGTTCTCAAGTCTGCTCTCCGAGGGGGGATCGCGAATGCGATTGGTGATAGAGAAGAATTCAAAACAATTCCCACCAGTGAATGGCAAATAACACTGGCAGACAATATCGCACAAGACGTGCGGGAAGGGGCCATCATTTGGGGTGAAACCCTTGCGCCTAATCTCATCGGATTGGTTGATCCCGGGACAGTTGGTGCAGGTTTTTCTATCGTTATTCCCCAAAGTGGCACTACCCAACAACCAGTCCTCAATGGGGACGCCATTTACTACGAACCAATCAATTACACCACAGCAACCGGCACCAATTACCTACAAAGTGATTTTGACGATGAGAACGGCGCACGCCCAGTCATATTCAAAGCCACCAGTAACATTGGGGTCAATATCAATGAAGCAGCAGGAAGTGGCACGTCACTATCAACCTATCACAATAGTGCCGAAGGCAATCCCGGTCACATATTGGATAGCAACGGTGTGAAATATGCGACGATTCTTGCTTCCGGCCATGTAGTAACGGGCGTTGATAGCACCAAAACAGTGGGCAGCAATTACTACTCATACGGAACATTGTCGGCATTCACAAAAGAAATTACCACTGGTTTGGCTTTCTATCGGTCTTGCGCTCAAGTCACATTGACAGGGAATATCGCTGTTGCTCTTGAGAACGGACAGATGCTATACAAAGGAGAGAAGCCAAACAAATGGCAGGTTACTCTTGAGAACGGACAGAAGATGAATGCCGACTTTGGAAAGTATGAGAATGGATACAGTGATCAACACGCTCAAATCAGCAATCTTACCAATTCTAATTTGGTGTCGAATAAAGCCGTTGTGAAAAATGGACTCAAAAGCGAAGCGACTACAATTACAGCATCAACAGTGCAAACGCGAGGATCGCAGGGATATGTAACTCGACCATATCGTGTAGTGCGTCCAGTCAGCACGGAACGAGTCAAAGGGCTTGTTATCCCCAATGAAGAACAGGTGTGGGACAACATATCCGTAGTGGACGAAACAGGACAGGAATTGATATTGCAGGGTGGTTCTCCATTTGGGACCGTGATTAAGGATTACAAATTCAAACAGAATCGCCTCAATCCTGCTACTGGAACCGAAGTGTCCCGTCCTTCAACGCCCGGAAGCGGAATTGAGCCAAATTTGGAAATTCAATTACCCTCTCAAAACGAAATCCCCGGCAATATCATTGTTCGTAGCGGGCATGATCGTGTGCAAGCGTGGAAAAATCTCTCTTGGGGAATGGGTGGTCTTTCACCACCAAGACCCGATGAACCGGGTGTCATTGAAGCCAACACCGATCCGTATGACAGCACAGCCGGTGAAGCAACCCAATTCGACACCCATGACCGTGTTCTGCATTTCCATCCAGTGCGTATTCTGCACGATACAATGACTACTCAATTTGGTTTGACACCAAATACGACGCCCGGTGCTGTTCCAAGTGGAAGCACGCGCCTATTCGCGGCTCACAGGCTTTCTGATCATGTTGAGCGGGGTTCAGTTCTCAAAGATACACAAAATGGGGTATTGGCAACCTATACACATCCTCATCAAAGAATACGATTCGGGCGACAGGGCCACCATTTCATCAGTCCTTGCACCATTAGAGGAACCCCCATATCCTTACGCCGACAATTGCATAGATCGCACGGCTCGGCGTATTCCCTCATGTTTGAATCCGAAACGGAGAACAAACATTGGGGCTTCCAATCTGCGTATAGCGGTTCACCCAACCCATCAAGTGCAACCCTGTTTTACATGGATGCGTTAGAATCCAAATCGGAGGCGTTCAATACTGGGGCGTTTTCTGCTGATGGATTCCCACTTGGTGAAATTGGATACAGTGGTTTGCCCAATCATCATCGGATGTATAGTGGTGTGGCTACAACACATGGAACACATGACGTTCTATTCGGTCCCGGCCAAGAGCATACGTTGGTTGAAGGGCATAGAGAACAAGCAAAATTCGTCACAAATACTCACCGCAAAGGGGCCGGAATCGGACCATACAGTTCTGTTGTTCAATCAGGCACAATGGCGATTTCCACAGAAACAAGAACGGCTGTCAATCGCTTCAACACCAGTGATGAGTTCGCAATCAATGGCTTCTTCCTCAATCAATATCAATTGATGGGCGGAAGGCCACACCCTTCTTGGGTTGTATCGGTGAATCCATCTCACAATTACAATTTAATTGGGAAGGCGCAAGGTTGGCACCAACCCCGTGTCGGAACGGAATTAGGGACCGTTCCTCCTCTATTCGGTCACGATCCGGAGATGTTGAATGCTTCAGCGACACCAATTGCGATTACCGAATCACCATCTGCCGCAGGACATTTCACCCAATCATCCACACACACTGATTTGGGGCTGTTGAAGGCAAATGAAACCAATTCAGGTGCAGCACCGGACGCATTCTTATGCACATGGTTGGCTGAATACAGTCACCCTGCCTTATTCGGCACAAGCCGTGAACATTTCATGGCGTTCCGTTATCGAGAGGCGGGAATGCCGAATGCTGTTGCTTATCCTGCTGTCCGGGGGCTATTATTGCGTAATGCTTCAGTGGGTGCTATCACAGCAGCAACCCCGCGTGTAGCGGCACCATTTGAGCGCATATACGCATTCCAATGGTTGCAGAATTACGGCTACAATGCGTTGAATGCCGGTGGTCACGGTGCGAATTGGGGCCAACGTGCGACCAGTGCAGTATTGATGGGTCATAGCGGGCTTCGGGAACCACAAGGGACCATTGAATTGCGGCAACATTTCGTGGCTGCGGGTGCAAAGGCCCGATACAGCAGGGGTGAAGGCATTGGGGATGCACTGCATCCTGCGAAGTCCGTATCACGGCGCGTTCTCGACAAAGATGCTGTGAATTCATACATTTGGTCCGAAGTGACGACTGTTGAGAATCCAGTGGTGGCTATTGATGTCAGCCGACGATTGCCTGTTCGGGCATGGGGATTCCGTAGTGGAAGTGACGCATTGAATATGCTGTCGGGCGATCCAACAGAAATTCTTGGCACCCAACAAAAGATTCAGCGTTCTGCGAGATTCGACGGTGGGTTGCATGACACCATGCAGAAATTACCGACTGTCAGTGATGGCGCAGATTGGCGGTGGCCGACCACCTATACGGGGGCTGAAAGAGCAGTTCCAATTGGTGTAGTGTTGAGCGAACATAGCAGTGAGGGTTGCGGCTGTGAGGGCTTCAATCGCCTATCCAATAGTCCGTGGGAAGAAGGAGAGAAGAAGGTGGGCATGGGTCGTGTGTTGAATCATCACGATCTTGGAATGGTGAAGCCTTCGGCTATGCCCGCAGGTGTGATGGATTCGCACGGAATTGATTTCACAGACATTAGCGATGATACGTCTAAGTTCCTGCACGCTAAAACGGTCAATACTGGGTCAGACCCCATCATTGGCCTCAATCATCACAGTGGAGAGGCTACATTGGCCGCAAATTCTGTGGAGGCCGTAACACAATCAAGTGCATTCACTGGTGGTGGGTTCCATCATCACAAAGGAAACAACCTGCATATCAATGCACACCCAATTGATTACAGGGTCAATTCAGCCGATCAAAAGCACTTCCCCGCTCATGGATGGGGTCAATCCCTCAATATGAAATTGAAAGCCTCTCCGCCATCAGGAGAACGCGGAACCATGCCCATTCCTCTATCGGAGATTGCTGATCACCGGCAGGTGCAATCGGACCTGTCACCCCGACTCGGATTAGTGGCTGAAACCAACACGGAACGCAATAACGCGAAGCGAACCGACTATGCCGTTACAAGCACGAAAGCCGTGTCCCTCCACAGCGACTTGGCGGTGGGACAGCAATTCCCAGTAACGCCATCATGGGTTCAGCAGACTAAATGGACGAAATATGGTGGTTCCATAGGCTCTATCACTACTGTTGCAGCCAATCCTGACCTGCCTTATGGCGGTGCGGCGGCACCAAATCACCGTTTATCCAAGCCTCAATTCTGTTTGAATCGGAATGAGAATTTGGGGGCTGTGGCCCTTTCAGATAGCACGAAAGAGTTCGATGGGACAGGTGTTCAAGACCACTGGGCAGTGAGAGGCAGTGGTGATTTGCCCGCATGGGGCGGCGTATTCATCCTCCGCAAAACATGGCTTGAACGGGGTGAAAACAACGATATTCGGCGCACGGATATTTCAGCCCACGCTTCAGCCAAACCACAGGTGGCCCAACCTGTCCGTAAGACGGCTGATTACATCGTCCGTATGGTGCGTCCTCTCAAGGTATTCGGATACAGCACCCTCATGGATGCAGACGGATCGACAGTCCTCAATCAAGATGGGTGGCTATTGGGTGCATTCAGCACACTTACACAGGCCAATTGTAAGCATCAGGTATTCACACGCGACAAGCGATATGGAATGTTTGAATTGAATAGTAGCAAAACGCCCGGAAATACCCTCCCTATCACATCCCCCCATGATTCAGCACCAATGATAGAGTGGCCGGATGCAAACAATCGAGATGTAACATGGCACTTGATACCCAGTGCAAATATGCTACAACATTTCAAATCGGACGCTTCAAGACGTGATCGAGATGGGAAATTGTATCCATTGATTGACGCTCGATATTCACAAAGCACACATCCCGGTGGTGGTGAAGTCGCATCACAAACAGAAACCCGATATGCTGTGGATGGAACCGTAGTCATTGACCCTTACCCTCGACGTGAAAGGGACGGGGTGGCAGTAGCAAAACAGCCGAAATATGCTATGACTACACTGGGTCCAAGAGCAGAAATTAAATTGGATAGCGGCGCAACCATCACGGTTAATGATGCAACAGGCTTCCCTGCAAGTGGAACATTGGTTATTATTGGCCTCACGGGGCAATTGACGTATAGCGGGCGCACGGAGAATAAATTGACAATTAGTGCATCAACCGGGCAGTGTAGCAGTATCAGTGACTTGGCCGGATATACAGTCCGATTTGGGAAGAATGCGAGCGCATCTGTGGCCTCCAAGATTACCGATCTATACCCAACCACCCATTCATTGGTTATCCTCCCTTCATTGGTGGATAACGCCGTGAGCCTCGCTCTCTCTCTCACTGACAAATGGGATGCGACCAGTAGCGATGACACCACGCAGTATTCCCCCAATATCTCCTATCGTGGATTGGGGCATTACAATCCAAGTGACTTCTTCATGCTGACACCACAGGAATTCCTGCTTACAGACGGGCAAACATCGGGTGTCCTCACTTATCCAAAATACCCCGGAACAGGTGGTTTATCAGACATATACGTTGATGGGAAATTGCTGTCTGCAAGCAATTGCCCACCCTATCTTCTTGATGGTGCCCACATGAGATGGCGTGTTGCAGGTGCCCGAATTGATGTAGGGAATGGTGATTCATACGACTATGAGTTACAATTCCGCAATTTGACTGGCGGCTCTTTGAGCGGTGCAGGTATGAGTATTGCTGACGGTAATTTAGTCAGATTGACTCATTGGATGTCTGTTGGGGCACGCACAAGCGATGTGGCCCTTATGGTGATGAATGATTTACAAACCAAATTGCCGGGTATCGATCTAATCCGTGAGAGGGCACTCAATGAGCAAAAGAAGCAGGATGACGGCCCATACAAGGCATTGGTCACAGGAACGCCCGCAAGAGGCTCAAGTGACACTACGGCACTTTCAGCCTTTGTGTCAGCCCACCCATCGCTCCGTTCCGCCATGCTGCATAGCGGTGTTTTCGTTAGTCGGTCCATACGCGGAATTGGCGTTTTGGATATACTGCGTAATTTGTCACAAACGGACGGCTACCAAATGGTGATGGATGATAGCGGCCTGTTGCTCTATTCCCCTGAAGTGTTCATCGGTCGTGATAGACGCATTGGTTCCAGTAGCGGCCCTCAATTGATCGAAGTCAGTGCTATGTTGGAAATGGCGAATCAGGCAATCGTGGAGGGTGATGAAATCGCCATGAATGAGAAGATTCGTGGTGTAATCAAGGATTTGGAAAAGATGAAGCAAATGGGTGGAGGCACTGATGACAGCGTTATTCGCAGTGTCACTGAAATAATCCCCGGATTGCGCGATCCAAACCTTGCACTTAGATTGGCGAAGAGTAAATTGAATCGCACAGAACAAGGTGCTGCAATTATCCGTGTGGAGGGTCTGCTCCAAGCCAATGACATTCAACCCGGTGAAATCCTTTCAGTCGATTTCGTCATGGAAGGCATTAGAGGCCAATTCGCGGTGTTTGAGGCATTCCACGATTACATGAATGGGACAACAAATCTTGTGATGGGGCAATATGAGAAGGGGATTGAAGGACTGTTGGCGGATCTTCAAATGGCGTCCGGCAGCGGCACAACCAATGATGATGCAGGGAGAATCAGTGAGCGCATTGAAATGGCCCTGACAGCACCAATCAGAATCAAGGCAGTGAGCCGTATATCCACACGAATGGTCAATGGAACCCGATTCCTCATCGGTGGACGGCATCGTGGTTCCCCAACCACCAGTCGTTTGGGTTGCATTGGTGTGCAAGGTGGGCTGACTGGCGTTCTCAAGGATGGTGCCATTGGTGCTTCAAGCACTACAACCGTTGCCGTTGATACTGTGGACGCCACACTTCGATTCAAACAACATGATGCGGTATATGTCCGTGAACCAACGGCGCATACGCCACTTCTTGTTGGGTATGTAAATAGCGTCACATCAACGGCCATAACCCTAAAGGCCAATAACGCAGTCGCAGTAGCAGATAACGCCGAGTTAATGGTGGCATCTGCGAGGGCACCGCCAATTGGTCATTCAAAATCAGTATTCTATGAGGTGCGATAATGCCAGTGTTAGACGGAATCAAAGCGAAATTAGCGGCTCACTTGGAAACACTGGTGACGAAGATGAGTATAGGAACCGCAGGAGGGGCTGCATCCAGTCGTGATGGTGGGGCAGGGAACGTGGCTCACACCATTACCCCCACCGTGCAACGGATCGATGACAGGACCGTATCAATCACCGGCATTTTCGACACTTCTCTCATCACTGCAAGCGACATCAAAGAAGTGGCCGTGCATGGCGCGACACCGCTTGATAACCCCGCATTCCGCACGTCCTTCATGCCGATTAGCAAAAATGCTACAAACGAAATACGAGTCGATGTGATTATGGAGGTTCGCTGATGGGCACAAAAGGCATTACAGAAGGACACGAAAAGACCGGCACAGGGGCCACATGGCAATCTGACGGGCTACGGGACACAGACGTGCTTTCCTCGGCCACCCTCTCCAATTTCGTGGAGAGGGGCATAGGGAACGGGGTCGTTCCAATCACCCTCACCAATTATTCAGCCGACAGTGGCGGTTCAGACCGCAATAATCCAATTCTAACAAATTGCTGTGTGCGTCCGAATCCGGGCACAGGCACCAATTCCATGTTCGTGGACGCAGGGGTCGTATGCCTTGATGGTGCATTTTACACAGTGGGTTCAGGTTCAGCGTTCAACATCAACACATCCGGCTACTACAATGCTCGCTTCAACGCAGGTGGAATGGTGCTTCCTGCCAGTGCTAACCATGAATGTTGGGTGTTGGTGATTGCCGATCCTGAATTGACGGGCACCAACAACGTGGGCCTTGTCTGTGGAACAGTGGTTGATACAAGCACAGGTGTGTATCCACAAATGCCGTCATCCCATCTCATCAAGCAGTCAGTGGTGCTTGCAGCCGTGCGTGTCACCTATGCTTCCCCAGTCGTGATTGCTTCTATTGAGGATAAGCGGGTATTCATTCGTGGCGGTCCATATCCTCTAACGAAGATGATCAAGTCAGATGGCGCGGCTACAAACCCAATCAATGATTATGGAACATCACCCACTATGACAGGCGGCGCATTACCGCAAGCAGGTTTGGGGACATTGTATGCGCGTGATCCATTAGGACACGAAACACTGGGCACACCCACCCACATTCACGGGAACGGGCAAACACATTTGTTCTATCAGGCAGATATTGGCTTTGGGGCTATGTCGGGCGGTTCCTATCAATTAACACCAGTTCATAGGCAATCCAAAGAAGTGGTCAGTTACAGTGGACCGGGTTCTGTTACCTTACAATTCACCCCACTTCCGGCTGAAGTGGACCCAAATATCCATCTCATCAATTGCCTTTGGGTGGATGGTGCAACACAAACGACTCAAACCATAGCACAAGGGCCACACTACACATTGTCCGGTAAAACATTGACTTTCCTCAATCTTGCTGCTGTTATTGCACCCCCACTGGGTCCGGGCACTATCCATGTATCTTACACGCACGCGGGGTATTGATGTGAAGAAGTTACCCATGTTCTCATACAAAGATCGGGTGGCTCAAAATTGCCCCGGATGCGGCGATGACATTCTCGCATTACGCATCAATGGCTTCTATGCAGGTAGTCGTGAAAGAATACATTTATGGGAATGCCCCACCTGTGGTGACTTATGGCGAAAGGCGCGTCCGAAGTTGAAGGTCGTGCCTTCAATGTTGGATGGTCCGTTGTGAAGGGCAAATTTCAGGGCTATTCCAAAGACAACATCGGCGGTCGTGCTGAACGACAGGCTAAACGTAGGGTATGGGGCAAATCCCGCAAGAACAAATCAAAGCGCACAGCCAATCGCTACAAACGAGGCAAGGTTCGTGGCAGCGGTTCAGGTGCAAGGCCAAAGATGAGGCGGCAATTGGGTGCGGGCGGCAAAAGACCAACGAGGGATCGATAATGGATTTCCTCACAATACTCTATTTTGCGGCTATTGTGGGATTAGATGCTGTCGTATTCTATGGTTTATTTCGCTTCTTCCTCTTTGGTGTTGAACGCTCGATGGTAGGATTGGGGGATGTTGAATTGGAATTCCCCGATGAATTCGCAGAAAATGAGCGAATCAGTCAAAGCAAACAGATTGAATGGGTTCTCTCACGTTAGAATTCCAAGAGGCTTTGTTGTGCTGCGCTGACCTTTGGAAGTTTTTCTTTCATCCCTTCCCATTCAGGCATATTGCGAGTAGCCAACATTTCCACTACATTCTTTCCGCCTGTTTTTCCTGTTTTGATATTTCGCGCCCACGGCGTAATGTCGTAACCCTGATTCAACAGATATTCAATTGCTTCATGGTATGGTTCTCTCGTATCTGGATCGAGAAGATAGTTTGAATATGCGACTGGGCCTTCATGCTCGGCCCCAATATCAATTGTTTCACGTTGTAGGTCATCTAACACACGACCTGCTTCATTGGGGTTATCTGTATAGTCGAATGTCCGACCCCAATAAGGTGGGTCAAGATACATGAATACTTCAGGACCGAGCAATTCTGCCAAATCTTGCATCTTTCCTTCATGGACTTCCCAATTTTTCATTCGATCAGCCCACGGGCGCAAATCGAATGGAATAGCGGGTGAACCGCGATCCGGTCGAACAGTCCTCAAACCGGGCTTCATACGCCCTGCGCCAGTGTGCCATTCATCATTCTGTTTGTATCCCATGTTCCCCTGAAATGCCCTGCTATTGGCCGAAATGAATAATTGAGCCATCAATTCATTTTCCTCCGGCGTCATTTCCTCCTGCTCGATGTCGCGCTTGTATCGCAGGGCGTTGAGTCGTTGTGTAATGTCAGCCAATACTTCCTTCGTGTTGGGTCCGAAATCAGGCACTTGGAGGCCCAATTGAGCCATACGCATGGCGTTGGTCAAATCAGGATTCATTTCATTGTAAATGCCCTTTCCGGCATTCAAACCAGTGAGCATTGAACCACTGCCGCCGAACATTTCTGCGGGCTTGTGGGTATCTTGGAACGGCTTATACATCTGCCGGAACACATTCTTGAGGCCCGATTTACCGCCCCACCAGTTAATGAATGTTGGAATGCCGCCCTTTTCAGGTCGGGTGAATCCGGGTATGCGATTCAACAATGCTTCCTGTTGGCTACTGAATTTTGCACCGGGCATTCCTGCCAATTCCATTTGCTTCATTGGCTTCTTTGCACCGGCACTTGAAGGCACACGATAGACTGGCTTCAATTTCGTTTTTGCATTACCAGTTAGGGGGCTACCGCTCCATGTATCGTAACGATCCATGGTGCCTTGTAAGAGGGGCATAATGTCCTCTAAGTCACCCTGCTTGCCTTGATACATGAATGATTTCATCACGTTCCAAGCGGCGTCAGACGCTTTCCTATGTCCCCACACATTCATTTCGCATCACGCTCCTTCGGATAATCCTGCCGGGGGCGGTGGGGCAGGGGACAGTGCTTTCAGCCGCTTCCAACATATCCGACATTGTGGTCGTCGTGCCATCGACCAAATTTTGTAGCAACCTGAAGGGCAACCCATCCATTGATACGGCATTATTCCTCCTCCTCCTTCTTTCCCCACGAAACCTCGGCAAATACCTTCTTTCCTGTTTTGGTGTCTAAGAATCGAACCCGTCCCTTTTTCCTGACCTTCACATAGAGATCGTGACACATCATCGCATCCTCAATCGCCCAACGTGCAACCTTGATGCGTTGCCCTCGTATCCATGCTGCCCCACGTCGCCATTTGGAATACATTTCGACAGGGACCGTTTGGCAACGGTTCCAACGTGCAAGATTGTGTAACTCGTAACGCTTGCCCTCATTCTGAAGGACAGGGCCACTGGCCTCTTTGACGGCAATTAACAAGTCAAAGCATTCGTTTTTGAAATTACCGTGTAGGTTGTGACCAACCAACGGGGCTTGTTCTTCCCAAATAAAATCCGATAGATCGTGAACCGGACAACCAATCATCTTTTGCGTCAAGGACTCATCCGTGTAAATCTGCGCCCCTTCTTTTCCATCCCATGTAGCAATCAAGATAATTTCCATCCGGCTTCTCCAACCTTCATCGAAATGAGTGTCGAATACTACACTGATACCTTTCATCTAATTCCCCCATGCGAATGACACGAAATTGCGCTTGCCCCATTTACCACCAACGGTGCCAACGGTTGCATTTCCTCCTTCGCGTAACGTCTTGAATCGGCGTTCTGCTGTGATTCCTGCGATTGATTGTTGAGAGGAATAGACGGCAAGCAATTCCTGTTGTAACACACTTTCCTTGCCATCTTTCTCATTGACGTGCTTTTGACACTGGTTGAATGCTTGCATCCATGCAGCGCGTTGAGCGGCAATACGCTTCCTGTCCTTGACGTTCTGCTTTTGCTCAAGCCAAATAATCAGGTTGTGCATATTGTCGAAAATAATTTCCCTTGCCATGAATACATGATCCTCGGTGATGACGGATGAACGATACAACACTGCAATTAGATTGGCGAATATCGCAGTATAATTTTCAATGTTCGGCTCAAAGGAGAGGGCTGTTTCTCTCACATTCTCACTGGATATGGCGTTAATGAGGCCATAGTATTCATCCAATGTGTTAAGGATAGCAGGGGCGTAACCCGGTGATACAGTAAATATGTCATGGGCGTGACGCATAGTGGCGTCCTCTTTATCGCCATCATCCATGCGATCCCATACCTCTTGACGTGTGAGGGTTTGCTCAACGATTTCACGTTCTTCATTCATCACTTCGACTGTGCTTTCCTCAAGACCCATAGCGTCGAAAAGACGACCTTTCAATAGATTGACACAGCCTTGCAGATATTCAGCCAAAACGTCATAATCCATAACATCCCCACTTACTGGGACATACAACCCGCCCATGCGGTGTTCGCTGACGGTCTGTCGCTGTTCTGCATTGATGTCGTTTTGGAATAGGAAAACGCGCTGAAAGAATCCCTTCTCAAGAACGTGGTGCATAATGTCCTTTGGAGGGTATGTGGTCATCCACAGGGACACGCCTGATGGTGTCCTGACGGAACCACCCACCAAGTGCTTGACAAGGACGTTGGTTCTCGACCCAAGAGGAGCCATCGCCTGTTGGAGATAGAGAATCTTGTCCGAGAAGTGCGCTTTGGCGTCATTGAGGAGAATAGAAGCCTCATCGAATAGAAGCGTCTTGTAGCCGTTGAGAAGGCCGGGAACGGTGATGTGCTGAACCTCTCCTGTGGGTCGCCCGTCCTCCATGACTGGTTGTTCCATTACGGTTCCAATCAATTTGGCGTCTGACCCTGCTGTGAATGATTCACTTTCGACATCAAGAGCGGCTAAGAGCCGATCTGTAAATTCCCATGCAATTGATTTGCCGGTCCTTGACTGTTGAATCCAATACACATGGACGCGGCAGTCAAGGAAGGTGCCATGAATGGGGATTCGCATAAACGGGGCGCAGATTTGACCCATGACAAAGAAGAAGGAAAGGAGGCCCGCAAATTCATTGAAAAAGGACACTGTGTTGAATCTTTCAATGTAGCCACGAAGGAATTTTGCGCCTTCGTGATCAGCCGTCACGACCATGTAATCGTCCCACTGGCGTTGTCTAATTTGTATCGCATCAATCATTTCCATATCTCTCTCTCCGGCGGGAATTTGGGCTGCTCGCATTTGCCATATAATCATTTAGGCTGATTTCATTTTGACCTTCTCTTTCACAACGGCTTCTTCACTGTTGAGGGCTTCAGAAATTCGCTTTGCCCTGATTTTTCCGATGCCGTCAAGAGCCATCATTTCCTTCACAGGCGCACTGCTAATTTCAGCGATTGAGCCGAAGCGATCCAACAGTCGCTTGGCGATGGCCTCGCTGCAACCAATGGCTCTCAAACCATCAATGCGAACGTCCTCACTGGAAGTGCGTCTTAAGGTGCGATAGGTATTCACTGTTCCGATGGTCCCATCCTTCTTGCAGCGTGTTACAATCCACCGTGCCGCCGCCGACGCGGTTTCAAAGTGCATGATGGTCATATCGAAATCAACGTCGAAGCGGGCCAACGAACCAATGAACATGGCTTCTATGCGTGCGTAAGGTGTGCGCCCTCCACGCTTCCGCATATTGCTCACATACTTGTCGATTCGACCATGAATGATGAGAACCATGCGTTGGAAATTGTCGTCCATATTCTCTAACTGGTGTTGCAGGTGGCCGCTTTGTAGCGATTGAATGTAATCAGCCATTGATTTGGCTTCGATCCCAAGTGTTCCGTAGCAGTAGTCGGTGATGAGATTTTGATTGACAGCCCACTTGATTTTCTGTTTGGTGGCGTGTCTTTTGACAGCCTCCTCAAGCCCTGACCGCTCTCGGTTGTCGATGTAAAGCACCTTCTCAATCATCCTTTTCACCCTCCTTTGAATTGACAATCAGTTCTTCCAATTTGGCTCGGTTCAGCAGATCGGTCACAAGCATGGCCCATCGGGGGTCGCCCGTTAAAGCAACGGTTTCACCTTGTTGGCAAACATCGAAAGCACCGGGCATATCCTCGCTCTCGCGGAAGCCCCACATCGGTTCATCCATTCCAAAGTCAGCCCATGTGAATTCATTCTGCATGGCTCTTACCTCTTCAACATCCTTCTCGACTTGCTTCATCTTATCGCTGATTTCAGCCATCTTCTTCTTGCGTATTTCATCCAATTCATCCGTCATCTAATCACCATTTTTCAATTGAGAATTTCAACCCTATTTTTGTAATTTTCCAATTGGAAATTCAATTTTTCAATTGGAATATCAGACACCCCCTGTGCCGTCATAGAAAGGACATTTACCGATGCAATATCCCTTCGCGTAAAGCGTGCGACAAGAAGGGGTCATGTAGTGACTCCCAACACTGTGCTTAACATTTTGATGAGTTATCTCCTCATTGTAGTCAGACCATTTCAAATCCTTGATGAAGTTACAGATCGAGGCTACGATACCATCGTTGCTCGTTTGTGATGATTGAGGGGGACGTGCGAAAGACCGAAGCCGGTCCTGAAGGAACATGGTGAGATAGATGCGTGCCTCATGTGGAGGATTGCCACCCTCCTCACAGGCCGCAGCAGCCAAGCAAGGCAGCACAGAAATAGACCCAATGCGCTTCATATCCACGTCCACCTTCTCGGCCTCAAAGGGGGTTGCAGGGTCACGCTTCTTCACGTCCAAATGTAACCCGTGTTGCCCATAGAGATTCATGCCCCCGTGCGGCTCGACAGCCCGTGACAAGATTTCCTCCCAATCACCCTCAAGGTCACTGGTTTGAAGCGGCATACCCCATAGGCCACGCTTGAAATTGTATGTGTTAGGAATGCGAATGTGACGGTCAGGGCGGAATGACACGACTGGATCGAGCGTGGATAAATCCCACTGCTTGACCCAACCGTCAATCATACGCCGTCCAGTGACGAATAAATCGGATAGGCTTTCCTCGGGATAGTGCGTCTGATCGAGATTGACCCAAATGTGGACGCCACCGCCTGTGAACCACATGGCGTGTTTCCACCCGTTAGAGAGCAAATGATGGTGCAGGGCCAATACTTCCCGCAGACAACGATTCCCTGCCTCTCGCGCCGTGTTAGAGGGTGTTTTGGCCCGTTCGTAGTCCATATCAATGACGAAGTGTGGGACAATGGCTGTGGAATACTCACCACGATTGCCTTTTGGCTTCAATTGTTGGAAGCCATAGACGGTGGTTGTCAGGTCATCAGCACCGTTGGTGGCCTTGACGTAATGCTGCAATTCGTCCATGTTATGCACCACTTTCCTCTTTCGCATATCCACTTCACGCGGGAAATGTCGGAATATGTGCGCCATGTTTCATCACCAATCAAAGAGGCTTGTCTGTGCCCGTTCCTCACGCACTTGTTCTTCCTTTTCCTCAACCCATGTTTCAATTCGATTGCGAGCGATTTCGATGTAGTCCTCTTCACGCTCAATGCCTATGAAATTGAAGCCCTCGACACAGGCGGCTATGCCCGTTGTTCCACTTCCCATGAATGGATCGAGAACGACACCGCCGGGTGGTGTCACAAGACGGCATAGATATTTCATCAAATCCACCGGCTTGACGGTGGGGTGGTGGTTTTGTTTCTCGTTACTTCTCTCATTCCCTGAACCCGTGAGTATTTTCCCACCATCAAGTGATGATTGATTACGACCCATTTTTTGTGGTTCCAATTCCTCACAACCCTTGTTGCGCTCGGACTTGCTCGCCTTCGGACAATAGAAGAAGCGTGATTCTTCGCCAAGCATAGCACCGGCCTCTTCGTCAAGAATGACGTTAGCGGGCCAACGCTCTTGTCGCACTTCACTCTCTTTTCTTTCTTTTGTTCCTCCCTCAAACAGACTTGTTCCTCCAAAACCTGCCCCTATTGAAGTTTTCACTTCTTCATCGGATGGAATACGGCACCCATCAATGTTCATGGCCCCTGTGCCGTGTTCAAGCACGTTCTCGGCCACTGTGCCCTTGAAGGGCTTGCGAGCCACTACGATAGGCTCATGGGCGGGCTTGAGGGCCGTTCCCCAACCTTCCCATTGTTTAGCGGGGTCAGTGCCGTGATCAAAAACAATTTCCGCACGCTTCTCGGCTTGAGAGCCGACTTGTTTTGCGAAATCCTTCCCGCCCGATCTGGAATGTGTAATTGAACCCACCACGTTACCCTTGACATTGAAGGCGTCAAAGATTGGTTCCATTTCAGACCATTCTTCAGCAATCAATTTCATTTGTTCCTCGGATGGCTGCGTGATTCTATCTCGCTTCCCTTCAATCCAATTCCAATTTGTTGAACCGTTGCAGAATTTGTCATCACATTCCTTGATTGTCATGCCTCTTTGAAGGCGAGCCTGTTCCAGTGCTTGCGCCATTTCAACAAGGACGGCAGAATCGCCACCGAGTTTGTCGATGGCCTTACTGACGGAATGTGATTTTGGAAAGCCCGACCCATACAGCCACATGATTTGGTCACGGATTTCAAAGCCCGCATCCTCAATGTTCACCACCATTCGGTGATAGGTCCGTGAACCACCAAAAGCAAGCAGATAACCCCCCGGCTTCAAGACTCGGTATGCCTCTTCCCATATCTCAACAGGAGGGACGCCGGAATCCCATTTCATACCCATGAAGCCACCTGCCCCATTCCCCGTTCCAATTCTTGCCCTGCCGTATGGCGTTTCATTACTTGCGCTTGCTGCCCCACTGCCACCCCGCTTGTTTTGGGTCAATCCATACGGGGGGTCGGTGACGATAGAATCCACGCTGTCGTCCTCCACCCTCTCCATGACCTTGAGGCAATCGCCCTGAACCAATTCGTAACTCATCAGTAGTCCTCCAAGACGTTGGCGTAGCGCGGGCAGAATTCCTTGAGGGCACACCACGGATCGCAAAGGCGTGATTGCATAGAGGCAGAAATCAAAGGGAACATGGACCCGTCACCGTCGCCCTTGTAGCGACGATAATTGCGAATGAGATTATGCACATCAGCCAACATCAGGCCAATTTCCTTGACGCGCACTGGTTCAACGTAACGGAATACTTGGGCATCCTCGCTATCGGTGCCCTTGACCCCTTTCGTGTGGTCCCAACCCCAGTGTGTGACTGGTGTTGAAGCATCCATCTTGCGTAGCATCCATACATAGAAGGCCATTTCCTTTCGCATGGATTCATACTTGTATTTGGTGTCCTTCCACAGTCCGGTTTTCAATTCGTGAACGTGTAGTGAGCCGTCAGGGTTGGTGAATATACGGTCAATAATGCCCGTGAAATGCACTGGTTGTGACACACCATCGACTTCAATATCCATGATATGATCAACCACCAATTCATTTCCAGTCGGGAGGAAGTTTTCTGGATCGGAACCTAAGAATCTCTCCACTTCCACCTTTCGCCACCTGTCAAGGTGCAAATCTTCATCCAAATAGAATGAGTCTTGAGCGGAACGGATTTCAGGTGGTTTGGGAAAACAGCGTTGGAAATACCTGTCAAGTTTGAGCATATCTTCTGCTGCCTTCGCTTCTTCAATATCCACGCGGTCATAGAATAATTCCACTGAATCGTGAACATTGGTTCCCCGAAGCATATTGTCGTTCTGTGGTTCCTTCATACCCACAATGCGCTTGATGAAGCCCTGCTGTTGGCAAAACCCGAAGTCAGACAGCAGCGACGATTTACTCATACGGAGAATGACATTATCCGGCATTTCGGGGTGCCAGTGATAGCAGGAGAATAAATCGTCGTGCCCCTTCACTGGGATTGGACGTGGTGCCCGATGTGTAATCATCAATTCCACCAGTCCTGCGGCACCGCACCATCAGCGTTGGGTTCTTTCCATCCCATCGCCTCAAAGATGAGGCTAACTGGTGCGATAATCTGCTTCTGTATTATCGTTGTGTAGTCCAAGTTTATTTTCTCTAATTCCTCGGACGTTCTGAATGCTTCGATGCCCTTTGTCGAATAGACGTGAGGCACCCCATCTCTTATCACAAACGGTTCACGGGGGTTGGTGTCATTGTAGCGTTTCGCTGCACCTTGAAATCCTCCCTTGTTCCCGTATGCCTCCGGCTTTTTGCCCAAGCGTGAACGCATCACCAATGCTTCGCGTTTGACTGTGGTTCGCACAGATGCGATCCACGAATTCACCAATTCGCGTATGTCGTCCTCACTTGCACCCTCCTTGCACATACTGATGAATGCCGTTTCCTGAATGCGCTTCGTGATTTCAGCGGCATTGGACTTCTTCAATTCAAAGCCGGTGCAGTGCAAGCCTTCTTTGGGCCAAATGACCCACCCGAAGTTTCGATTCTTGACCTCATCGTGGGCCACCCAATGCAGCATGAGTTTTTCAAATTCGACAATGAATTTATCGGTGTTCCATTCATCCTGTATGGTTTGTGTTAAACGCTCGGCAATTTCGTGACCATCAGCGTCACCAATGGCGATGTATGCGCTGTCGGTGTGAGCGGCCAATGGGGTGTAGCCCATCTCCTCACATATTTCCATCAAGCGTTTCAGCAATTCACGGCCAACATAGGTGATAGTGGAGGCAACAGTTAGATCGCTCTCGCCGTGCCCTGTGTGTCCCATGAGGCCATACACTGACGCAGCCGCCCGCTTGAAGGCCAATTGAAGGGTGTTAAATCCGGCGTATTCACTGCTCTTGGGGTCGTGTTTTTTCATTTCCTGCTTCGCTGCGTTCCTTGCGTCAGCCAAATCAATTTGCAGTTCAGGGAGAACACCGATTTCGGACTGTTCCCAAAAGGTGCCGTTCTCCAACGCCAAGATATTGTCTGTCATCGGCACCCAACATTCCCCGTCCTTCCCGCGTAGCGTTTCAGGACTGATGTTGTGCCCCTCTTGGATGGCGGCATAGTGCGCCCTGAAGTCGAATACAGCCACCATATCGTGACGACCACCCACCGCATTGGGAATGTAGCCCCCTCCGTATGATTCGTGCTTCTGCTTCTTGTTGCCTGTGGGTGCTTTCCACCATGCCCGCCGTCGCAACAATCCTCTTGCGAAGCGGCTCACGGTGAATACAGATGAGAAGGACACGCCGCAGACCTGCTGCAACGCCATGAAGAAGCGGGTGACGTGATACTCTCGGTCCAGTCGATCCGTGCCGATTATGTCCTGCCTGTGATAGTCAATGAATTTGTCAAAGTGATTGAGCCACAGGTCATGGTGGCCGTCCACAATGCAATTCCCCTCCTCGTCAAGCAATTCAGGGTCATTCTCAAAATCAATCTTATGCCATTCAGGGTTGTTCGGGAATGCCTCTTTCAGCACAGAACCAAGACGCCGATCACCCAATTGCCCTTTGCCGCTATCTTTCCACACACGCTCAAAGCCATGATTTCGATCAGCCAAGTCAATGGTCATCCGGCCCAGTATGACCTGTGTTCCGTCCTCGTAGTAGCCACTGCGCGGAAGGTGCTTCATTGGTGGTGAATGGCTGACGGATGCGATGGGGGAAATCCAATCCATGCTCAAATCGTGATGCTTGAATCGTTCATACAATTTCGGCCAGTCAGCACGATTGCCGGACCATGTGGTGATAACGTCCGGATCAAGAAGGTTGAATGCGTTCGCAAAATCCTCAAGCATCTCCTTTTCATTGGTGAAATAGGATGAATACATATTCGACTCAATTCCTTTTGCATCCATTGTAATGAGTTCATTCCAAGCATTTGGATGCCAAGACCATTGGTGAACCTGCTCACCGTCTGTGGTGTAACCCATAGCGGTGATTGCGCCATCCTCATTCCATTCCATATCGAAGCCACCGGCACGAACGGTGTTGGAGAACCAATCAGGCATTGGCTGTTCGCCGCTCGGTTCTGTGAAGGTGTCAATGGCGAATCTATCGGGGAAGTGCATATCGGCCTCCCATGTTTCCTCCGCCATATTCCTCATGCGCTTGACATCTTCAGGCATAGGGGCATAGATTTGTAGCAATTCTCGACCATCTTTGGCCTCGGCAAGACCGCCAGTGCCCCAACCATCGAAATTATCATCATACAACGCCGACAGGCGTTCAGTATTCAGATTCTCAACGAAGAAGTAAGGTCGGAAGTCATCAACGATGCGTTCCATCACTTCGCCGTCATCATTCCTGTATCGCACATAGATGTGCTTTCCTTCTCCGTCAGCCGGATCGAATGCGTCAATAATCACTTATTCGCCCCCGACTCTTGCCGGGGTGATACGACCAATGTTTGACCATATCCAGTGTCCGTCCCAGTCGCTTCTTGGCGAATGAGGAAGGGTGCGTGATTCCCTCCATGAACATGGACTTCTCCCACACCCGGCATAGCCTTGAGAGCGTCCATTAACCATTGACCGAACCAGTTAATCACGGGTTCGTCTGAATCGAATGTGCTGTTGTGTTCTATCGAACGATCCACGCGCACACTGTCGCGCTTCACACTAAGGGTCAGTGTTTCGTCACCAACCTCCACGCAATAGAGAGAGCCGGATTGAATGGCTTTTCCTGTATTGCGTAATTGCTGAAATGCTTCAGCGTCGAATTCCAAGTGATAATCGAACACACCACCTTGACCGAAGGTTTTCCAGTCGTCTGCTTCAGCCGCTTCAATGAAGCCGCTGATGACTTCAACACCTGCTTGGGATGCAGGGTTGGTCACAGAAGGAATGCTGAAGGTGGATTGGGGGCCGGACACGGTGATAACATCGTCCGTATAGGACAATTCGATTTCGTCGCCTCCCTGCCCACATTCACCAATCAATGAAATGAATGTAGCCAATTGACCGATTGGAATGTCACCTGCTTCGATACATTCACCCTCATTTGCTTGATAGCGAGTCCACTTGTGGATGTAAAACATCTTCTGCTCGGTCCCTGCGGCCTCTATGCCCTCTTCAGTGATGTTGAGGATTAGATCGTCCATATTGAATCCCTTGAGGAAATGGCGCAATCGACCGTATGAAATGCGACAGCCGGTCATTCAATCACCCCAAAGGTGCCTTGAGCCATGCCCGGTGTCCCGAACCATTCGCCACCGTCAGGGTTGCGCTCAAAGATGACCCAACGCTCCGGCGTGTTCAGACTCGTTCGACGCCATAGGAGGCGACCATAGGCACGCGAAATGCCTGTCAATTCCCCGCTGTCATCGCGCTCATCTTCAATTTCAGTGCAAATCAATTGCTGCAATTGGCCCTCGGTATCCTTGAGCCATGCAGGTGAAGCACTACCGCGAATCTCGTTACCGCTTGAATCGTAGTCAGACTTTGTGTGCGTGATTGGATAACAATGCACACCCAGTCGGCACAATTCACGGAGAAGATGGAAGGCTAATTGATAGCGAATCTTTCGCAGGTTCCAATTGAAGCGACTTACGGACTTCTTCTTCTCGCCGCCCTTTTCGCGCTGACGAAGGAATGCCGCTGCATCGATCCCATCGTGACCCAATTCCAAATCCTCAATCTTCATCAGGGTTTCACAGATATGTTGCCATTGGTCGCAGCCGTCAAAGATAACGGTTTTGAGATAGGTTGGAGGCATAGTGCCGTTCTTCTGTCGGTATTCGACTTGGAATTCGGCTTGAGCCACAGCCCCTTTGAGAATGTCAATGGTCTGTTGGAATGTAGCAGGGAAGTCGTATGTTTCACGACTCTCCCCATATTGAACGATCCACGGATTGAGAACCAAGATGTGATGGGCCTTATCTGCATGGTGAGCAGCGCGTGTGGACGCACCGCCCATATCGAAATCAACGTGAATGACTTCAGCACCATTTTCAATGTCCTCCTCGGATAGACTATCCATACAAATTCCAGTCTTACCGGACTTTGGAGGGCCGTATATGCCGCAAAGAATGTATTCTTGATCAATCACAGGTGCATTTCTCGCTGATTGCAGCATTCGTTGGATCGATGGATTAAACGCCATGACTGCATCATTGAATTCAGGTTCAGGCACCATTCGTGGTGGGGCATCATCGGATACAATGACCGTGCGACTGTCAGGGAATGCCTTCTCCTCGCCTTCATTCAAAACCTCGATTGGTCGAGGAGGAGGGGAAGATACCTTCAACACCGGCTGTTCCGGCTTCTTGACGACCTTCTCGGCCTTCTTCGCCTTGACAGGCTTCTTTTCCTCCTTCGCCTTCTTGGAAGGCTTTGCAGCCACCTTCGTTGGCTTAGAAGGCTCGTAATTGCCCTTCTTGGGCGTGAAAGAGTCAAGGAAGCCTGTTCCTGCCATCAATTGTCACCATCCATACCGAATCCGCTCAAGTTACCGAGATCGTTGCTTTCCTCGCTCGGACGCTTTGCAGGAATAGACTTCTTCGGCACCGCATAGATACCTTGAGCCTCAATCTTCACGATGTCATCACCTTCTTGGTTGGTGTATGAATCAGTGCGACCCACGACATAGATGCGAGAGCCGTTGGTGAATGGAAGCCATTCTCCGCGTAGCAGAACATTCATGCCGTTGTGGTCATCGTGTAAAGGACCGCTAACACCAATGCCGATAGCAGCGTTTGGATTCTCACGGCGTAGTGATTGATTGCTGATAGACAACCAGTAGTCACGTCCCGTTGGATCCCACTGCTTCTCACGGCCTTCGTGATTGATATTCTGCACGTTGCCGACAACACAGGTGATTGGGCCGTCATAGCGTTGATTGCCGTTTCTGTCCGTATAGGATTCTTTGCGACCATCGAAGTGATGGGAGAGTAAATCTGACAACGGGCACATAGCCATCGTAGTCAAGTATTGGGTTGGATCGAAGAATTTCTCAACAGCCTCCTTGTGATTATCAGACACCCAAACCAAACCATAGGTTACGTTGGTGTTGCCCACAGTCAGGGTTGGGCCACTGTCGTTCCAACCATCAGGGTCAAATTTGCCCTTCAGGGTAATTGGTGTGAACATCTTCCAATTCATTTCGGCTGCATCCCACGCACCTTCAAGCAGGATAGTCATTGGGCCTTCGTCCAACAATTTGTCCTTCAGGTTGCCGTGAAAAATCCACATGGACTTGAGAGAGTATGCCATTTGAGGCGTCTTGTCAGGCTTCAGCATAGCAATCGACAATTTCTCATTGATTGGGATAACCCAATTTGGAGAAGTGTCTGCTGCCTCGTTCGACACATACAGCCCATCGGAATGCTCAACGCGCCACACATCATTCTGCGTGTGCGCCCGACCAATCCCAGTGTGCTTGCCGTTGTAAGTGAAGCCATTCTTGATTGCTGTTCCAATGTCAGCCGTAGCGACATCAATAGCCATCTCACGCTTTCGGGTCATCAAATCAAGACGCTTGGTGAAGCCGACAACCATACCGACCCATTCTTCGCCCGATCCACCGCCACCGCCACCACCGCGTGGTGCGCTCGCTGACACGAATTGGTCTGCGTAGTGGTTGTAGTCATCATCAATCAAACCGTCTGCCTTTTGTCCGGCATCATCCCACATTTCGGGGAAGATTTCGGCCATCCATGCACCGAAGGAGGCTTCTGCCTCTTCTCGGCCAATGCCGAGTATCTTCGCTGCTTCATCCAAACATTCGTTTCCTATCATTCTTGCTTCATTCATTTTACATTCCTCTTTTTCTGTAATCTCCAATAAGTGCATGGAGGAATAGGAGAGTCCCTGCGGTCCAGTCAGGGGAACGTGCGGCCCATAGTCCGAGGACGCACAGGTGGGTTAGGGTATGTTTAGCATCTGACTCATTGTTTTCGTATGCGTCAGTAATAGCACGGTGGAATGCGTCAATGATTTCCTCGCGGCTCACACCCAGTCTTTCGACCTTCGCGGCGAGTCCCATTGTTTCATCCCACCGATTTTTGAGGACCGCACAGTATAGATCGTCAATCGCCATCAAATCATCGTGCATCACTTCATCCAACGCCAAATCATCTGTTGGATCACATAACTGCAAGGTCTTGAGGCAAGCCCTCAAGTCACCGCGATGCTTACGAATTAGATTTGGAACAGAAGCAATCCATTCACTTGGGAATCCCTCTTCATGGATGACCACAGACAGGAATGCGTCGGCCTCATCAACAGTAAGAGCAGGGAAGGAATATGCGGGCAAACGTGAACGCAGCGCAGGTCGAATCTTTCCAATTGAGTTACAGGCCAGTATCCACATTGTGTGTGTGCCTGTTTTTTCGATGATTGAGCGCAGTGCGTCCTGCGTATCGCGGGTGAAACCATCTGCCTCATCCACAAAAATAATCTTGAATTTAGAACCAACGGCCTTTTGCTCGGCCAATGGCTTCAATCGTTCACGCACAAATTGAATTCCTCTATCATCCGAACCATTGAATTCATGGTAGTTTTCGGTGAATCGATCTCCGAGAGCATCCCTCGCAAGAGCGCGTGCGCCACTACTCTTGCCTGTGCCGGATGGCCCATATATGACGATGCCGCTTATGCGAAGTGTGCCCGCCACGAACCACCCTGAAGCATCTTTCTTTAGATTGTCAAGCCCGACCATGTGTTGTAGTGTATCAGGACGATACTTGAGCCACAATTGAACAGGCTGTTCTTCGGGTTCATCAGGAATTTGGACTTTCATATTATTTGCCTCCTCGGATTGTGGCGGAACAGGGGGTGGTGTATAAGACTGGTGGTGTCATACATTCGCCCCCTGTTCCATAGCCAATAGGCTCTCGGTGTCCTCTTTAGAATGTTTATTGTATAGCGTTGCTTTATCATGGATGAGCCATTTGAAATCTTTCTTGTGAATGCGACTTGCGACCCGCCGCATGAAGGATTCATTCTCCAATAGGCGGTGTGCCCATGCGCCCTCACTTCCTCGCAATCCAAATGCACGGAGCAAAGTGCGGGGTAAGTTACCCTGTCGCTTTTCAGGGAATTTGATTTCGACACGCCCGCCCGATCCATTGTGAGCGAATGCAAGAATGCTGCAAAGCAAATCATCAGGCACCTTTTGGATTAACTCACGGATTGCGAAATCAATGACGTTATTTCCGGGGTATGTCAATTGCATGACAGTCACCAAATATCTTCTATTCGTATCTGATTTATGCAGTGCCCTCGCCACCCGCAGCCGGTCCCATTCTCGCGTGTGCATTAACATCACATTGAAGATTCGTTGTTTTTCATCCTCTATGCCGGGGGGCGTCCCGTCAGCATTGGGGCACACCAAGAACGGATCGGGCATTTCTGCCTCTTCTTCATCCTCAAACAGTGCCATTATCCAATACCTCCAAAATTGAAATTACGTCCTCATGCTTTCGTAGCGTCACAAGGCGTCCGACGAGGGAGGACACAGCCCTTAATCCTTGAGGCTCTTTTGTGAATTCTGCATACGGTGTGAGCAATCTCAACAACCGCGTTAGGTGTTCCGGCTTCGTATATCGGTTCTGCGTGGGCAGTCCATGTTTCGTGAGGAATTGTCGAACGTCATTGGGAATTGCTTTGCGGCCAAATAGATCGCATTCAGCACGGATTTGATACCCAGTCTGATTCTTGCTCGTCAAGCGACAGGCAATCCTCATGCGCGTGTTCTGCGCGATGAGTAGTAGTGTCAAGTCGTCCTTCTCCATTAGCCGATCACCTCTTCGTGTCGGCAATCAGGATTGGAACAGCGGAATTTTCCGACCTCCTTCTTGGAGGCACGGACGGACACCATAGGGCGTTCCATAGGGCGGTAATCAATCATCTTGAATCCCTCTTGTTTGCATTCGGGGCACTTCATTCCGGTGCCTCCCATATCCAAAACCCGTTGTGGTCGTATCCATACCAACCACTTGCCTTTCCTTCTTCGCGTGGCCTCCACGAAGGCCAGTAGCGCACCTTGCGGCAATTGTCGCACATCGTTCCTGACGGACGAATGCCTCGGCGGAAGCGGCCACAACCAACGCAATTGCGCCCATTGAATTCTTTGGTTCGTTTGACACCAAAGGCGAGGGGATGGTCCCACGGCGGAATGCGTTCTTCATCAGTCATTTAATCACCAATCCGTAATTTGTTCCAGTGACTTACTTCGCTGTGTAACGCCCGTGAGCCTTTTTTCTATCAATGGAACGTATTCAGAATTCAATTCGCACAGTATAGCACGCCGACCAAATTTCAAGGCGACAAGTGCTGCGGTCCCACTTCCCGCAAATGGATCGAGAATGACACCCCCTTCAGGACAACCTGCAAGAATGCAAGGCTCAATCAATTCAGGGGGGAACGTAGCAAAATGCGCCCCTTTGTATGGCTTCACAGGAACGGTCCAAACATCACGTCTTGTGCGTTTCCCTTTGCCATCTGTGGTCGGCTCTTTGATGGCTTCGTGGTCAAAAAAATACTTCTTCGACTTGGTGAGAAGGAAGATGTATTCATGTGCCCTTCCGCATCTGTCCTTCACGGATTCAGGCATAGGGTTGGGCTTCGCCCAAACGATGTCATTTCTTACCCACCATCCATCATCCTGAAGGGCTATCGCTAATCGGTGTGGTAACATCATCAAATCTTTCGGTTTGATCGTAGCGTGTTTGCCGTCCTGTGGGCGAGTAAGTCCCTTTCCACCTATTGCATTATGGTGCGATTTCTGCAAGTGCTTATCATTTCTTTTGCTTTGATAATCAGCATTGTTATGGCCGCTCTTTCCTTTGCCGCCCCAGTAAGTATCACCGATATTCAACCAAAAGGTGCCTGTTGGCTTCAATACCCGTTTTACTTCCCTGAATATCTCAACAAGATTAGCAACAAACATTTCAGGAGAAGGTTCTAAGCCCAATTGCCCGAACCATGCCTCACACTTCACACAATAACAATGCTCGGAAGGCATATCGCGTTTTCCTGCCCCCTTGTTTGTGGTCTGTTTTCTCCCTGCTGAACCTCCGTCATTAGATCGGCGTTGATGTGTGATAATTGCACCTTTTTCATGCTCGCAATCAATATCACCACCCCACCAACGACCTTCATTTTCATAATTTCGGAGGCCGTAGTATGGCGGTGAAGTGATGCAAGAATCAATTATTTCGTCCTCCATTTCGCGTAACTTCTCTAAACAATCACCGAGATGTAAAGTGACACCATCAACAGAAAGACCAGTCATTCCTCCTCACCACCCATCAGCCATTCGACTTCCTCAACAGGCACAACATCGGATATGCCCGCGTTATTGACAATGCCTTCAATCGAACCTTGAATGATAATTCCTCGTTCGCCGTATTCTGCGAAGTGAACCTGCACATCAACGAATGTCGGGTTCTCCATCAAGAGCAATTCGCCCTCAACAGCCTGTCCCTTGACAGTCATTTTCGCCAGTGTCTTTTCCAAATCGGACGATCTATCGGTGTTCCCGCATGGAATGTCGCCCACTTCATAGTAGCCGTCGATTCCATCACGGGCGGCTACACGCCATGAATTGAGCGTCAGCCCGCGTCCTGCATCGTGACGCCATACGCCGCCAATCAGTCTGAATATATCCCCTGTGGCTTTCGTGCTGAATCGGACGACCTCTTCGCGGCTGTTGGTGTATGACACGGGGGCGCGTGCATTGTGGATGAAGCACAAGCCATTCTTGGGTGCTTTCGCCTTCAATTGTGCGACGTTTTGCACCCATTCCATTGGCTTGATGAACATATCAGGTAAATTTTCCTCCAACCATAGTCGTCTATCTTGAAGCGGCTTATCTTGGATGGAATCGTGAGAATATAACACGTCCACAATTTTCAGTGGATATTCGGCCTTCGGCACCCGCTCGATAAGATAGATGCCGTGAGGCAAGGGGTTGCCGTCGAAAAAGTCACCCACGATTAAATGGGGTTCGACTTCCACTTCGACCCCATTTGGATCGTGAAATGAAATGAAATCCTCGCCCTTGTGCATCACCAGTCGTTCACCACGAATGATCTCAAGGTAATTGTCGATGAAGAAGTGGGGCGCGTATGTGCGAGCGGGTAGTGGAATGAGCAGTGGCGCACCGATGGTAGGAACACCCACCAATTCTTCGGGCATTTTCCGTGCCAATTGAGAAAGCGGCGTGAACAGTGCCTCTTTCCTCACACGCGCCTTCAGTGTTTTGTGATGAATCGCCAGTGCATTCACTACGTCGCGGTGCTTGAATGGATTTGCTTTGCGCGTGAGGCGGAGGATGAGCCAATAGGCATCTCGCGCCGTCACACGCTTCAGCAGGGTTCGCATGAGCAGTGAGCGCACCTTGTTATCCACTTCTTGAGAAGTGTGGGTCGTGAAAATTGTGGATTCGCTAAACATTTGTTTCATGTTTGCGTGAACAAATTTGAAGTTCACTGTCGTTTCAATCTCCTCGGAGAGATTGGAGAGAATCTGAATCAAGTCAGGCTCGCTCTCAACCTCTTCAGGATATAGATCGGTGAGATTGTAAAAGATTTCGCGCAAGTCCTCATCGGACAGACGCTCGCCTATGGAACCGTCCTCATAGAAGAATTCGATTAGGGAGGGTATTTCCTTCGGTGACAGCGCGAATGCGCTCTCCAACACGATGTGTGGCCTTCTCACGCCATTGTATGCCTGTCTGCAACAGGCGGCGATGTGTGAGAAATTCGGTGAGGCCATGCTTATTCCTCTTCGGCAATCGCAAATTCGCTCACGAAATCATTCCACGCATATTCATCAGGGAACATGGATCGAATCTCCGCCTCGTAATCCCAAAACCAACGGCGCGTGTCACGGCGTCGGTCCAGTGTGAGAATATCCATGTTCTTCTTCCACAGCATCTTTGCTGAACGCTTGATGGCGGAATAAGATGCACGATTGCCTGACAATTTGGCGCAGATGTAAATGCAGTCAAGCATCAGATTGCGTGGGTGACGACCTGCGCCTCGCACAGACAATCCCCACAGGGCATACGACTTCGCGTGAATCTCGGTGATAATCAGTGGATCGAGAATTCGCCATGAGCCTAAATCGGCCATGTGATAGAGCAAATTCTCTATTTCCTGTCCGTAGTGGTCAAACCATTCTTGTGTGTATGCTCTCATGCCTTCTCCTCCTTCAGTGGTTGAACCCAAGCCAGTGCTTCATCATCGTTCTCAATGTCATAGTCTGCCTCAACGATGACAACGGGATTGTAGCCATAGCCCCCGTGTTCTTGCCGATAGTAACTAATGGTGCTGCGACGACAATGACCGCACATCTTCAGCCCTTTGGTGACGTATGTTGTGACCAAATTCTTGGCGGGAAATCTGCCGCAACGCTCGCAATCAGTATGCCGATGGCGTATGTTCCCATTTACGGCACGGGGAACATCTTCCATCAATCGCGCCACTCGTTCAGAAATTTTTTGATATGCCGCCTCCTCTTTGGGGTCAGGCATAGATTCTTTCAGGTATTCTTCCATTTCCTCATCTGTCATACCGCACTTCGCACAAGGGATGATTTCGTCGCCATCGTAGTTACAATGGGGGCACATACCCCCACATGAGGGGCAGAAGTCGTCACCACACAAACAGGGACCAGTCATTCGTCACCAACCCCTGACAGTGTATCGCTCACGGGCGTTTGTGTATCGCCCGCAGGATGGAATATGTCTGCGCGTGTATCGTCGTCAAGCAGATCGCCCAACAAATCATAGAAGGCCAGTGCCTCCTCTTCAGTAAGATAGAAGCCACGCTTGGTGTAGCCAACGTGCCCAGTCTTGGATGGGGCCACACGACAGACACGGATGTTCAGCATCCGTTCCCCGCGTGCGTCTTGTGACAAAACGTGGACTTCTTCGCCCTCGGAGAATGAAGTGTCAATCGCACCGTGCTTCACTTGGTTGTAGCGACCTTCAGACATTCAAGCACCCCAATTGTCAATGAAATTGGTGCCCGTATCGCCCTCGGGGTCTGACCCGCTGTGAGCAGGGGTTGATGTGTCGGGGATGGGATTCTCGACGGTGGCGACCTCCTCGTTCGCGGGATTCGGATCGGTGGGAATAGGCACAATCTCCATGCTCACATGGGATGCGCCCGATTGCTTGCGAGGCTTGCCCGCACGCTTCAATTGGTGCGTCCATTCGGCAACCTCAACAGCGTTGGTGATTGGATGTTCTGCTTCAACCGCCTTCTTGTCAAAGACGAATGAACCGTCCTCGTTTTCAGTCAGTCCAGTATTGAGAGCCGCTTCAACATCGTTGAGAATGCTTTGCGCGAGGCGACCATCAAGCATCTTGACAATCTTCTCAAGGAACAATTCGATCACCAGTGTGGGTGGAATGTTGCACATCGCGCTCTTGTCGGTCATACCGACATCGTTTGCGTAGCCGTGACCGCGTGCCTTGTTGTTGGCCCCGCCATCGGGTCGCAGCATGATTTCAAGCACGTTCGGCACTTGAATATCAATCACCGGATCGGCAATTGCATTCGGGCGTCGGTCATTCGCTGCTCGACCTGCCTTATCCATGCACACGCCGAATCTGCTTTGCCATTCTTTGTCAGCAGCAGAACCCAGTTTCGACAACACCGCACCAAAACCAGTCAGTTTCAGTAGTGTTTCATCATCCATGTTCGCAAAGTATTCTTTGAAATTCGCTTCAGCCATCATATCACTTCTCGTTGTGTAATTACAGCGAGAGGGGGTGGCCCTTATCAATGTGCGTATTCATTCCTCTTCTTCAGATGGGGGCTTTAATGCCTCTATTCCATCCCGGTATAATTCCAAATGGGCGATTTTCTCCTCTTCGGTCATGCCCTCCCATTCGGCCTCTTCTTCAGTGTAAGGTGGGTCAGTGATAATGATTGGATCGTCAGGCGGCGCGGGGTATTCGTCCTCGTCCACAGCAATTGAAATCTGCTCTTGCGCCTCCATCTTCGCCAGTAGTGCGGTGTCATCCACCACATTCAAACGCCCTGCGTGTGGATGTGGGAGGACAATATCACAAGTGGTGTTAAGACAGTGGCCTTCGGACCCCACAGAAAAGCGTGTGAAGCCTGTATCCGGCCCATGTAGCGAATATACGAGGCCACAGGGACACGCGAACACCTTCCCGATGTGTTCCAATTCAGGTTCTTCAGGGTCATACGGCTCCGCTGTATCTGCTTTCTGCACTCGATCACTAATGATTTCCCATCCAATTGCTTCAGCGAGCAGACACACCCAATCATGCTTATTCCACACAGTGACACCGAGTCTGTCAGGTTCCATTGATGAATGAATTTCAGTGAGAGTCAGGTGCATAGGGCCAGTGCGTCGGTATCGACCAACACCCGGCATATCCCATACGCCACCTGTTATCGTGCCGTCAGGAGAAGCGATCTGCAACGAATTCCACAGACGCCACGCCCATTCCGCGTCGTGGTTTTGAGGAGGAGGGAGGGGGCCAATATCAGTCATCTGACAAGCCTCCTGATTGGTGATGTTTCAGGGATTCGGGAGGGAAAGTCGTAACCCACAACCAACGGCGGCATTGACGACACTTCATTCGCTGTGGTGAATCTCCCCATTCATCAGGGGCGTTGTTATCATTCACTACGTCCATGATTGCATTACAATCAGGGCATTTGTATTCGTCATCCTCATTCTTCTTCGTCATTTGTTTTCGCCCCCTGTGATTTCCTCACTTTGATTTGATGATATGTGGCTTGCTTCCTCATGTAAGTGGTGTTGATTTCTTCCCAATCCAACCAGTTATCGTGCGGTCGATAGAATCCTCGTTCCTCTAAGATTCCTTGTGCCGTTTTCAGAATGTCCTGCGGCTCTCCGCTCTCAATCTCAATCAACGCTGAATACCAACCGCTCTTGCTTGGCCCTTCCAACGACAACATGAATGCAGAATTGGTGTCCGGATCGGACCATTGAATGCCCCAACCAGTCACATTTTCGCCCCCAAATCATCGTCTGATAACGCACGAACACGGTTGCGAATGCGTCTGCATCGGTGCTTGTAACCTGCACGGGGTGGGAATTCTGATTCCACACGCCCCATCAATTCAACCATCATATCACGCGCCGCACCAATCTTCTGATCGATTGCCAACAAAGCATTGGTTCGTTCGACACCATTCATGGAAGTCCATTCCTCGGACCCAAGAAGTGTTCCTCGATCTATGTGTAATTCACGCACGACATCTTCCCAATCCTCACGCTGTTTGCGAGCGCGACGTTCAGCCTCCGTGACACGTTGCTCATAGCGAGCAAGATACGCACGGGTTCGTGTAACAAATGACATTACTCATCCAACCAGTCACAGATTTCCAGTGTCGTTGGTTCATTCAGCCAGTCCTCAAGACTCGCTGTTCGCTCACGCAACAATTTCTGACGCGCTTCCAGTGCCCCAAGAGCGGCCTTCAACGCTGAAATTTCCTTCTCCGTCTGCGGCAATTCGTCCTGATACTTCAGGAGGAGGCTTCGTGCTTGAGGCATAGTAACTCTCTTGTGCATTTCACTAAGACCGGCAGACTTGAGGAATGGGCTGTTTGCGAATCCTTGAGGGTGATGCTGCTGTGGCCCATCCCACTTGCTCGGTGTATGCGAGCGCGGATCGTATTTGTTTGCACGTCGCCGCGCAGTTTGACGGCGTTCCTCCGCCATGCGTTCAGCCATACGCTTGATTGCATTCTTGAGGGACTGTTCTTTGGGCCGTCGCACACCGCGCTTTCCGCGATATGCTTTCAGGGTGGCCTTTTGGTCCCCATTGTTCGTGGTCAATAATGAGCGAATCTGCTCATGGTCAATCTTAGCGCGTTTCTTTCCTGCCATGATGTGGCGGAGAGGGATGTGCCCTTTTAATCAACGCTCTCGTTTTCTTCTGAATTGATTTGCTTCTGACGCTCCAATGATGCCCCGTATGGTCGTTCCTCTCGATTAGCGATCCACGGCATCCCGTTCACGGGCATAGAATTCGCAAAATCTTCAGCCTCTTGTGGTGAACGACCCATGACATCTTTCAGGCCCATGTGCTGTGTGTGTTCGTAGTAGTGTTCCAAGAATGAGAGGCGTGTAGCCATCTCTTCGATACTGCCCAGTCCGATGTCATCCATCCAATTCTCAAGAGCGCGAGCCAATTGCACTTCTCGCGTTCCAATTTGGATCGCGGGTGCATACACGGTTTTTTCATGCACGTTTTTCATCACGATTTCACCGTTGATGTGTTTCATAGCCAACATCATTTCATTGAATTCTGTCGCCGTTTGCTGTCGTTCTTCCAGTGTGTGAATGCTCTTGTATTTCGCTGAAGTCTTTCTCGGCTTGAGCAAATTTGAATCACAATTGAGGCAGTGCCATTGGCCCATGTATTCATCCACGCAGAACACGACGAATGAATCGCATAGAGAGCAGGAGGGGCGTCTGACTACACCGAATTCAGGCATCAGGCATCACCGTCCTCAAATCCTTCCATGAATTCATCAAATGTTTCAGGCGTGGGACCGAAGATGTCCTCCCAAGAACGCACGATCCGGTTGCCGTCCTTATCGACGCGACCGCTCGACTTCACGCAGTGGTGGTTGTTCAATCCAACCTCGCTGCGAAAGTCACGTCCACACTTCTCACAGTGTTGAGGGCCGCTACTGCTCCACTGTTTCGCCACGAATGCGTGATGAATGGGGGGTTCGACGGGGTGGATGCCCAATTCAGCGGCTCTCGTTCCCTCCTGTGCGACAGGAGAGCCGCGTTTATCCACGCACCAGTGATGCACCACCTTGATGGTGTCACCATTGACCTTGATTGATTCAGGAATGTCAGCAGTCGTGAGGAGATTGTGTAGTCCCATCTCGTCCTTCGTGCCCTTGACATAGAAGAAGAAGATCTCATTGGGTTCCTCGGCCTTTCCTCGGAGGCATCGACCAAGCGTTTGGATACGACGCAACGGCGCGTTGGGGCCGCTCATCATAATGGCCTTCTGCACACGCGGAACATTGAATCCTTCTGTGAGCGCGAGGCATGAATAGAGATGGTTGGTTTCAGCGGAAGTGAACCGCTCGATCTGCTCACTGCCCTTCTTGGTCTTGCAGTGATAGACAGCAGGGTTCAGGTGCCCAGTCATTTGTGACATACGCTCCACGCCTTCGATAGTGTCGTGGAAGAGTAGTGTTGGTGCGTCCTTGCCATGATGATTGAGGATGCGTAGCGCGATGTGGAAGCGTGAGCGACAGGCATTGAGCAATCGCTTGCGCTTTAGCCCCATCATCTTGGCAATCTGCATCAGGCGGTTGCGTTCTGCGCCCCATTCTCGGTTTGCCTCCTTCATCACGCCCTTGATTTTGTCACTAATGATTAGATGCTCGCGCTGTTCCTCGGCGTCCATTGGGATTTGAATTGCGTGCAGAACGAATGGTGGAATCACACCGTCAGCCAGTGCTTGACCGTAGCGGTATGTGTAGCGGATCGGGCCACACAATGACTCGACAACCTCCTTGTCCTTCTCGGTGGGGTGTGGCGTGGCCGACAGACCGACAACGCAGGTGTGCGGGCAATTCTCCTGTGACAATGCGTTGCGATTCTTTGCGCCTCGGAGATTGTGGCATTCATCCACGATGACAAGGTGTCTTTCACCACCAAGCGCACGGCCCTTGCCGTCGCGCATAGAATTGATTGTAGCGATGGTGACATTTTGAGTCCCGTCTTGAGGCCACCCCTTGATTGAGCCGCCACCAATGCGCCCTGCATCCATCGGCAAGTCCTCACGCCATTGTGTCATCAATGCCTTGCGCGGCACAATGATAGTGACGTGCCATCCCAATGCCAAGACGTGTTCTGCAATCCGTGTCGCCAGTAGTGTCTTGCCCGATCCAGTCACGGCGGCGAAGGTGCTGTTCTCCTCCGCCTCAACGTGCTTGATGCCGATTTCCAGTGCTTCTTCTTGCCAATTGTATAGTGTTATCATGCTGTCACCTGCGAATGTCCGAAGGGGGGTGTGTATTTAATCCGCACCATCCATCAATTGTAGTAAATCTTTCACCAACCAAGCCACGTTATCCTCGGCTGTGTCGGTTGTATTCATGTAATTTGGTTCCACATCAGGACGAAGGCAGATCGCAAACCATCCTCTTTCGGGATGGCCTTTGATGGCTACATAGCCCTGCGACATAGCCGCCATCGCTACGTCCTTCGCCACTTCCTCGTCGCCATTGTAAGAGGCATCCATGAATGCGTGACATAACTTCTCGATCAATTCTTCGGACTTGTCATCCAGTGTGAATTCCTCGACAGGGATGATTGAATATGGTGGTGCTTTGATGCCGTGCTGCTTGCGTGAGAATTGTGTGAATGTCGGACAGATGATGTTACCGTCCACTTCGACCATAACGTGACCATCATAGCCACCATCGGGGCCATTCTGATTGTGACTGACTGATGCAAGATATGGCTTGACCTTCTTCTTCTTTGACAAGCGGGCACGCTTCTTGAATGATGTGCGCTTGTTGTATGTCTTGCTCTTGTCGTGAGATTCCTTCTTTCGCAATCCATTCAGCCATTCATCACGAAGCGTGGAATCGCTTTGGACGCGGCGGTAATCATCGTTCCACAGGAACACGTCAGCCAACACTGTGCGTGCTTCAGGGTATCCTCGCTGACGTAGCACACGAACCAGTGCCTCGCTCAATTGATAACAGCAGGTCGGGAGGCGACCTTCACGAACCATCGTGTGTAAGAGCGTGAATGGGAATTCGATCTGTCGCGGCAATTGATTGAACATAGCCACTTTGATTACGCGACTCATGCAATCGCCTCCTCGATTGTGACTTCAGCCAAGTAGTCAATCAGGAACACACCTGAACCACGCGGCTTGCCCAAGTGATTCTTGGTCGGCTCGTATGTTGTGGATGATTCCTGCGTGAGCGTAGTGGATTCATACCGTGCTACATCACTGACGTAGCCACCGGGGATTCTTTGAATGTCGTCTGTGCCCTGTGACCAACCACACGACTCAACCTTGACAATGGGTGGACGGATCGGCACCACCATATCGCCGTATCCTGATGAACAGGGAACCACTTTGTAGTATTGTGCAACACCAGTGCATTCAGCATAGATAATATCCAAACCGCCGTGAACATGACGCTTCGCGCCCACGCCGCAGTTAGGGCATCTTGTTGCCTTTTCCAATTGTTCTGTGGTGTAGTGCTTCATCTCTTAGGCACCGCCTTTGCGCGAACGTCAGCCCGCTTCTTCATCCACTTCAGAAGGTTGGTGGAAGCATCGTCCCATCTCTTCTGTGCGTGTCGAATCTCGTCGGCGTTGCGTCCAACCACCATTTCATCCATCAAATCTTCCAGATCGATGTTTCTCATCAATTCACGCAGAATTTCATATTCCGCGTGTGCTACACTTGCTGCTCTCTTTGCCATATCATACCTCTCCGGGTATTACTGACGACGGGGGCTGCACACTTAAGTGTTTCGTCACCAATGGCTCGCAGTAGCACGGTTTTGTCCGGTGATGTTATATGGAATGTCAGTCATTTTGACAGGATTCTTCGTGACTAATCGACCATGCCCAACCTGTGTTTTTTGGTCCGTCATCAGGCGAAATAATGGTTATCGCGTGTCGATCCACACGATTCTCAATTTCAACCCATCTTTCGTGACAAACGGCACACCATATACTGTGTGTCGGATGACGCCCGATAGAAGCAATAATGCGACTAAATGTGTGCGACTTCTCGCTCTCGATCCGATGACCGCACAGCGTCTTGAATCTGTTCTTCGTGAAGCACGCGCCTCTATCCGTTTCGACTATCTCCATCGACCCCATCTCCCTGTGTGTTTCCTATTGAAAATACCGGCTCCTTCAGCCCAACCGAGCCGATTTCAGCGATTACCGCGTCAGACGAACCATGTAATTGAAAGATACCTGATTCGTGATGAATAGTCCACCGTGCAGCATCAAGGAAATACTGGTTGCCGTCAGCGTCCGTGTAATTACGACGAGCGGGCTGATAGTGAATCAGGGTGGGTGGAGAGCCTGTTACGCGCCTAATCTCGATCCACAGGTCGCGTGTGCGCTTCCCACGCCGTCCATACGGCATGGCTGTGTATGTGGACTCATGGAAGCCGCTCATGCTCTCTCCTCCTTTCCTTTGAGCGTGGAACAATTGCACTGGGCGAACGACCTCAACACGACAAATTCCGACACGAATTTTCCATCTCTTTCCCTAAGCCGCGTGCGGTCATAGCCCTCTTGTTTGACTGAATAACATGAATTGCATTTGTCACACTTTGCGTGCCTGTTGCTATCTGCTTTCTGCACAAAACACCCCGTTGAACGTATCCTGATAGTGCGTTCTTCTGTCATTCATGCCGCCTCCTTCAATGGGGATTCTAACATGGATCGTTCAAGTGCGAAGTAATCCTTGCGTGGGGTTTTCGGTTCGACTTCTGCGAGGGTGCAGAAGCACCAATAGCACATATCGGCCTGAACCCAATGCGGCTCTTTTGGACCGCGACCCCACCGACCATTCCAATACTCGACAACGTGTGTCCCTTTCAATTCCCAACAGCAAGGGCAACGGGAGAGCAATTCCCCCTCGTCATTGTATTCTTCTCGGTATTTTTCGATGGAAGGAAATTCCCTGAAATTCTTGATTAGAAATGCAGGGTCTTTGAGCCGTTCATTCCATTGATCCATATCATCAGGCGTCATCCTTCATCACCCCGTGCATGGCCTCCACAGCCCTCACAGAACGCATGATGCGCTCGTAGTCATCAAGAGGCACCAAACGGTATGATTCCCCCTCGATCAGTAGTGTAATGTGACCCATCTTTCCCCTGCGTTTCGTGAGCAAAGCCTCCAATGACTGAATCGTCATTGGTGGCTTCTCCTTCGCGGAACCGCCGAATACCTTCTCAATTATGCCCATTCTTCAGACCTCCTTCCATAGCGGAATGTGCAATACCCACCAAAAGAGAGAAGCGTTCTTTCCATGCACACCCGGAGAACCAAATTCACGCGATATTCTCCCGTCACCGAGATTGATCCACGATGTCCTTTTCCACCCCACCATCATTCATCACCGCCTTGTTGCTTCTCCCATCTGTCTATGAATGAGCCTGTGCCATTGGTTGCACACTGCTCGTTACAGTATCTCAAACCGTCCACAACGACTGGCTCTCCCCTCTTGTGGCGATTTATCGTGCGAGCGCACTTCTGACACGCTGTGATGTTGTGCCCGCATACCTCGCAGGGCAGACAGGCATAGCCATCACGATCTAAACCGATGATACCGGCACAGGATGGCCGAGGACATTGTAATGGGAATTCTCCTGCTCGGTCTTTCATCACGAATCACCCTTCACTTTTGACAGCATTCTTTACATATCTGCATTGACGAATATGGTTCCAATTGAAAGTGGATGAAAACCCCACAGGTTCGGCATGAACAATGTGCGCTCGACATTCAAGCACCGCCTCCCATCATGGTCTGTTCGTGAATCTGCTTTGCGCGTGCAGCGCAATACTGGCTGCGTGCGTAATCGTATCGCCACCCATCCGATGCAGGACCGACAAAGAACGGCACATCGCCGTTCTCGTCCTCATCACGGTATGGTTCGACAACCCATTCGATTATCATATCCTCATCCAATTCAGGTGTGTATTCTGTCACGACCTTACGAACGATTACATCGGGGCAATTCCCACATGAACAGCAGTGCTGACGTGGCTGCGGCATAGCAATCTGCACCAAGCCCGCAAACCCCGGACAATCATAGCGTCTGATAGGCACGTTGTATTTGAAGCCGGTTTCAGTCTTGATGACTGGTGCCACGTCGCCGTCACGATACACATTACCTTCAGGGCAGACATAGACTGGATCGATTGATTCGCTCATACGCTCTCCTCCGTGATTTGTGACAAAAGGTGGGCCTGTTCAGGGAGAGCCAACCATTCATCGTGAAGATGCTTGCGGATTTCAGGCACAGCCATTTTGATACGAGCCACATGAGGGCTGTTTGTTTGCTCATACGGGTATGTCGCTGATGAACACCAATTGAGGGCACCTTGACCGCACTTGGGGCACTGGTGGTCGTAAATGTAGTCACGCATCCAACCGGACCAATGACCACCCTGTGCCTTGCGCCACTGCTCATCAGTTAGATCGGGGCGCATAGGCGAATCCTCCATCTTGGAGGGGGGAGGAGGCACACGTCGAATCCACTTGACTACTGCTCTCTTTGATTCAGGCTCGACTGGCTCGACTGGCTCGGCGTGAGCAGCGTTCCTGAAGGTTTGTCGAATCTTACTCAAGGCATCACCGCTTGAACCCCTGTAATCAGGGTGGGTGGCCTCAAGGACAAGTGCGTGAACCTGACCCAAGATCTCTTTCAATCGCTTGTTCTCATCCTCAATGTCAGCGATTTGTGATGAAAGACTCATGCAACCACTTCCTGTTCGTAATGACAAACAACACAGAAATTCTCAACCGTCAAACAGTCGCATTTTGAACACAAATTGAATCTGAACATCATGCAACCACCTTCTGATGAGTCCAATAATTCTCGACCATGTATTGCATGGCGTCTTGAATATCATCCACTGTGCAGATCACGGGTTGATGCCATGCCGGAACAGAACAGCCACGTTCACCGTTTGTAGCCCAATCAAGCCATTTTTCAGCACCGTAGCCCTCGATGGTGGTGTATTGTAGCAACACCATGTGAAGTGCCTGATTCTGTGCGTCTGTGCGCTTGTATGCCTTGTCTGCCATGCTCATGCCCATTCCTCCTGAAATGCTGAAGCCTCATCATCGGTTTGAGCGATGATGTCGCAATCAATCTGAATGTCCTCAACCACGCTGATGCCTTCAGCAAGGTGGGTGAAGTCGCGCAAGTCCACCTGAATGGCTGTGCGGCGCGTATGGCTGATGTTGCGGGCGTCAATGACGATAACGTCGAATTGAGGGAACAGACGCTCTATGTCTGCCTTGAGAGGGGCTGATTGCTCATCAGTGGCGGGCACAGTGTCCTTGATGTGCTGTGAGTATTGCACCTTGAGGGCGGCGGGCTTGGTGTTCACATGACCCACAGCGGCCACCCAACCCCCGTTCTGCTCGGCTTTCGCCTCGGCAGGGTCAAGGGGCATATAGGGCAGGATCGCTGTGACCTCGGTTGATGCGAAGTCGTCCACACTGAAGCCAAAGTGACTGGTGCTGCCGTGATTGCCGAACATGGAACCGGACACGCCGGTTACTGGTGGTTCAGCACGAAAGACCACATGAAGTGGCTGTCGCGGTGCGACGGGGCTTGAGCCGGACACTCAAGCCACCGCCACATATTGCGTCGTGAGAACGCGGCTGCGAAGCACGTCTTTGTTCAGGTCTGCTGACACCACTTCGACGGTTGGGAGAATGTCGCCCTCGGCCCATGTGAATTGGTGGGTCTTGCCGCCTGTGATTGTGGTTGCTTGGGTTCGATCCACTTCGTTGAGCATTGGGATGCCGTTGTTCAAGACGTAATCGTGAAGTGATAGGTCACTGCCTGAATTGTTGTAGTCCTCAATCGCGCTGTCCTGAATGGCTCGACAAATGCGGTGGATGGTCTGAAGTGATTCCTGCTTGCTCGCGTGTGTGGTTGGTTTGGGTGTGCTGCCCATGATGAGGCCACCCATGCCGTCGCGGGCAGGGACGTTGTGCGTTTCAAGCCCTGTGAGGACGTTGAGAAGGTGGTTGAGGGTGTCGCGCTTGTCGTTGTCTGATGCGCCACCCACATTGACCCAATGATTGCTTGGGTTCGCCATGCCGTCAAGGAAATTGCGGTATTTCTTGCCGCCGCTCATCTGCCACTGGGCACCGTCACGCTGCTTGATGTTAGAGAGGCCGGGGTATCGGAATCCTGCAATCTTCTCGTTGCATAGAAGTGCAAGCGCACGGTCCACGTCAGCACCCACGATTGGGATGTCGTTCATGGCGTCCACCATCTGCATTTCAGCCCATGTATCGCTGAACATAGCCATGACCGCCTGTGCGAGTTTCGGAATGTTGAGGCGACTGATCGTGTTGCCCTTGTGACTGATGCTGACCATAGATCGGGCACTGGTGGCGACCATGCCGTTGGTGCATACGAGGCGTTCCATGACGATGTTCACAGTGAATGCGCCGTCGAATGAATGCTTGACCTGCAATCCGAAATTGACGACACTTCCACGATGGATAGGGGCGTTCATGCTGTCTGCGATGTCCTGCATTGGATTGTTTGGGAAATTGCCTTGTGCGTCAGGTGTGCGCTCATACACAGCACCCATCAAGGCGTTGATGTTGTTTGAAATGGTCTGTGGATTTCGGCTGTCACCGATTCCAATGTCAAGGATAGCATCACGGCCACGATTTGCACCATAGATGGTGTGTGGAAGGCCGGAGGCTTGCGCTGCGTCATAGAATGGCTGCATCATAGGCCCGTGCTGCATTGTAGTGTATGTGCTGCCCTTCGTGCGGCCAACCAAGACGCCCAAGTAGTCATTTTCAGGCGCGGCGTAAGCGGTGTTGAAGTGCTGAACCACGTCACCACATTCGACCATCTCTCCGAGGGTGTTCACGAATGATGCCTTCTGATGGGTGATGTGAGCGTTCCAATCGTCAAGGACTGCGCCCAAGCCTCCCTTGCGGGACATAGAGGGCATTGGAATGTCAGCACCGAATGTGCCCTGTTGTAGTGAGTCCACAGTGTCAATGTGGTTTGGATCGTCGATGAGAGGGGTATTGGGCAACGCCTTCAGTGTGCCCTTGCCGTCGCAGGTGGAACAAACCACCTTCTGCGTCTTGACTGTGCCGTCCTCGTTGGTAATCTCAATGTTTGTGAATCGTGGTGCGCCGTCGTTCGGAATGGTGCTGTTGTTGCAGGTGGGGCAGATACAGCGTGTGAATGCGTATGCACGGAGGCCGTCGCTCAAAGCAACGCCGATTGACCCACTGTTGGGGTCAAAGTCCGTGCGTGTGATTGCGATTGTATCAGGGCCACTTGTGCCCGCGTAGTCAATCACAACCTTCGTGTCTGTCATGTGGTTCAATGAACCGACCACAACGATGTGTTGGTCGGCGCATGGTGCATCATTTTCAATTTCTTGCTTGCTCATTTTCTTCATCTCCTTTTTTTTGTTGGGTCAGTGCCCTGTGCTTCTGCCGAAGCGGGTTGTCCTTATGAACCTGACGATTCGGCAACCCCGCAGTCGGTCCCCTTCCATACCCCGATGGGCGGGGGGCATATAATCTTGCTGTGTGATTCGTCACAAAACATGGGGCAGATGAGAGGCAAGTGCATGGACGGGGCAACCTGCCCGAAACCCCGATCCTTGCCTCTCATCTGCCGCCGTGAGTATTACTCTTCTTCTTCTGTTGTTGGTGCTGAAGCAGGGACGCGCACAATACGCATCCCTGCCTCAATTGCAGTCCACTGGTCATTGGGATTGTGAGGCATTGTCAGCAACGACACCATGTGGAGAGCAGCCTCGTTGCGACTGTTCTGCGGCCCGCCGTAATCACACCATCCACCTTCCACAGTGTCCCACGCTTGCACAAGCCACTTCTCGGCCACTGGTGTTGGCGTTCGGAGGAAGAGATCGACTGGTGCCTCCTCGACTGAATCCTCGTAGTCTTGGGGGAATGCCTCGCGGTCAGTGACGACCTCGCAATCATCCCATTCGCACTTGTTTTTCAACCCAAGATTGCATGAGCAGGTCAGGCAATAGAATGACTCCTCGACTGAATCCTCAACCAAAGCGTTGTCGAAGTCCTCCTCCGCTCGCTCGTAAATGTCAGGTCCGGTCTGCGTTTCGTCATCAACCACTGGCGCGTATGCTTCAGGCACACGCACAGGCAAACGAGCCAAGCATCGTGAGCAAATCAGTGGCAACGTGTCTTGCCCCTTGTCATCGTGTTTGGCGGTCATCAATCGCTTGATTGCGCGTTCACGCATTTGTTCTGCTGTGTAATCGGCAAATGCACCTGTCGGGTCAATACCTGATGACGATGTTATCTTGCTGACGAAGTATGTGTGACCCTGCTTCGCACCGCATAGTGGTGGAACATTTCGCGCTTCTGAATACGTGTGAATATCATCGACTTTCACTGGGATGAGATGGTGCATTTTCTGATTGTGAATTGCACCGTGTGGTTGGTTGCCCACATTCACCCCGAAGTAGTCGATGTTGTCGAAATCTGACAGCGTGAGGCGCACACCTTTCGTGGTGACACCGACGACTGGATCGTCAAGTATCTCCTCGACTGAATCCTCAATCTTGTTGATGATGTCACTTGATTCAGCGTGTGCCTCCTCCATCGTGCGCTCAACATCCAATTTGGACTGTGCAGGGTGCTTCGCTGCTTGCACCATTCCGTGAGTATCGAACAGGGCATCGACTTCCTCTTTCGTGATGTGGAAGGGCATAGCAACGCCCTCCTTGCCTCCTGATGCGTGG
>Ga0208919_1000044_pt1 | contig 96157 bp, 118 predicted proteins | sample 4_EtaG_FD_184076 | JGI IMG/M metagenome (GOLD analysis project Ga0208919, IMG submission 184076) | Marine viral communities from the Subarctic Pacific Ocean - 4_ETSP_OMZ_AT15127 metaG (SPAdes) (version 3) | ecosystem: Environmental > Aquatic > Marine > Oceanic | place: Pacific Ocean | collected... | reverse complement strand
ACGCCATGTCTGCTAAAGATGGATTCTCTACATCTATAATATTATCAATAACATCAAAGAACTCATGTATAGATGAAGATACTCCTGATACCCCTGTATCAAATTGACCGTCTGAAGGACTTCCAACGTTTACTTCAGGCTCTATTCTAGTTATGTTACTAGATGTTGTCAAATTTTTGCTAGTTTCAATTTTAGGAAAATAAACTTTATTGAAAATAGAAGGATGAGATTCATTTTGACTAGATGATTCTAAAACAATTTTAGGTGGCGAATTACCTACCAAACCTTGTGCATAAGGAGTAAAGTTTGCAGGTGTATAACTTTCATCTAAATCATCATCAGCATCATATCCTTCACTATTATCTCCAACTAACTCGTTAACGGCAAAGACATTTTCACTTTCTAAACTGTCAAACTCAACATAACCGCCGGGCGAATAAAGTGTTAAACTACCTAAAGAACTTATTTGACTAACAATAATGTCATATAGATATGCTGTACTATCACCATTGATAAAAGCAGTATTAGAAGCAGGTACAGTCTTTTCCACCATTAGTAAAGGTTGAGCAGTATTTACTCTTGTACTTCCATCGTAACTATTCATCGATGCTCCTGTTAAATCTATAGCATTATAATGGACTTCAATAAAAGGTGCATGATTATACGTACTTCTCAATATAGGTATATGTAATAAAGCAACTCTACTTTCTTTACTAGGGCGAAGATGATGCTTTCTTGTATTAGCATCAGGTGTAGTACCATATGTAGGTACTTGACCCTTTAACATAAAAGGTCTGTAATCAAATGTTGTACCACCTAAAGCAATTAATTTTTCTTTACCATCCGATACAGTAACATCTTGGAAATCATTGTAAACAGCAGTAACTGTAGAAGAATTGATGATGTTTTTTATACCATAAGTACCTGCATCTCTGTAGACATCAACTTCACTATTTACTGGAATTTGGTCTTTAATACCTTCTCTTGTATTATCATAAACCACATCTACTAAATCAACTTGACCTCCACCCTTTAAATCGATTATTTCTCTTTCTGCTCTTGGTAACATTCGTAAAAAAGTATGACCCTTAACATGATTTTTTGTATGCCTACCGCTATGTCCTATTTGATATCCTTCATCTAAAGTAGTAGGCCACAATGCAGCAAAAGGATTGTCTGTATCATTTACAGTAGTTGCCATGTTAGACGAAAATACAAATCCATGATTTTCTAAATTACTTTCGTCTATCACCATCTGCCCAGTTCTATCTATGGCTTGTGAAGAAAAGTGAGGGGGTTGATAAGGTCGACTAGTACCACTATCAATTAATAAATCAGCACCTAAAACAATAAATTTAGGTTTATCCAATTCATTATATGTATGTAAAAGACCTCTTTTTCCATTCGAGTTAGTAGCAAAATCAAGATGGATACTAGATATTGTTAATACCCCGGTATCAATATTTATACTTTCTAATCTAACTCTTTCAGGAGGTTTTTGACTAGGTTTCAAAGTATCTAAATTTATACCGTTAGGATTTAGTAACAAATTGTAAGGAACATGTGGTACTGAATGAGAAGTAGTAGCAGTTTTCGTGCTTTGTGTAATTGTATAATTACCGCTACTATAAGGAGATATTGTGAAATCTATAGTACCCGATGTTTGTGATGAACCTGTAAGTTCGGTAGCCAATGATGCTGCATTTGCAGGAGAAAGACGTATAGTTGTAGAATCTGCTGATGTACTAGAATTAAGTGGATATACAGATTCTATGGGTGCAATTGGTTCTTCAAATCTATAAAGTAATAATGTATCATCTTTAACGGTAGGGACTTCACCTTGCACCATATCGTTTGTGAAAGAAGCACAAAGATGTATTGCTTCCATTATCCCTCTAAACTTTCCTCCTTTCCCACCAACAAATATAGGATTGTTGTTTTTCAACAAAATATAATTATCATTATACAAGGTTTGTTCTGCCATCAATATACCATTTATGTAAAGTTGAACTTTCTTTGAGTTGAAAGTAGCAATAACATGTATTAATGGTCTATGATTAATATTCAATGTTGTGGCATCATCATAACTGCTGTTAAATCTATTATATGAATCGTGTATACCTGTAAATGTAGAAGGTGGAAATATAGTACCGTCATACCCATTACTAGTCAAATAAGCAGTAGTTAATTGAATTGTTTCTATTTCATTTTTTTCAGTATCAAGTAAATTTAGATTGAAAATAGCAGGGCCGGGTGTGTCTACATTTCCTAAAGATAAACTAAAACAATTTTCTTTTTCTACTATTACTCCACCGCAATCAGGTACAACCCAAGCCTCTATAGTAATTTCATCTGTTAAACTTAATATGTTATCTGAACCGGAATTAGGATTAGAATTAAATAAACCTCTGCTAGTATTATCTGTACTAGAATTGCCTTGTGGTATTATTATACTATCAGTCACACCATCAAAAAAGAAAGCATGATTAGTAGTAGAAATAACAGGCATCTTAAAACATCCAATCGACTGGTAAAAATACCATTTTAAATCTATATACAGTTTCACCAGCATCATAATCTATTGAAAGTTTTTTGACAAAACCTTGTATACCTGTTGATTTATCTGTTTCTGAAAATTCTGTACCAACGGCCATAGCCGCTGTAGCACCTTTATTTTCCGGTGATTTATTGCGACCAGTAGGCATATGAAAATTTCTTGCAACATAAGTTTCATTGCCTACATTTACCATTGAATTAAATGGTATCTGTATACCTACTATGTAATCTCCACTATTATCTGTCGGTCTTACGAAACCATCATTTTCTCCATTCATTTTATACATTCTGAAATTTCTAATACTAAAATCTTTATTTCCTCTCAAACCACCAGTTCTTCTTGAGTTGTTTATGATACCGTACAAGTCTTGTACTTTATCACCTGCTGATTTTTTAATGCTATTAACACCACCTCTAAATATAGTCATTTGAGGTTTTTTTGTAGATGTGGTAGTACCTGTTCTTGGAGTGAAAATAGGTGTGTTGTTATTACCAATTTGACCACCTAGCACTTGAGTAATTTTAACTATAACATTTTGTCTAGTTTCACCAAACCGTGTCTCATCGAGTAATTCAGTGGTAAAAGAAGAAGAATATTCAGCATTAATGAAAGCCTGTATTGCAATTGCTAAAGATGCTCCTCTTACGGCATTATTACCACTCACATTAGTAATTATCTTAATAAATTTTTTAGTACCTAAATCTGTTATATTAGTATCATCGTCAGTAGTTGCAACTGTTGCAAAAGTGCCACTAGCATTGTCAGCCACTCTAACAAGAGGTATATATTTTGGATTACCGGAAGCATCTTTTAACGTGATGAGACACCTGTTCGATGCTATTATTTCATCACTATCAAAACTACTAACTACACTACCTAGTAAGTTGTTTAAATCGTTAGTTTTCACCCATACACTAGACACAGTAAATGCAAAGTTACTAACACTATTATTAATCATACAATTTATTTTTGCACTAGCACCTATACCTGCTGTTTCAATATTATCATCTACAAAAATTCCATCTATCATAATCTCAGCATTTTGCAAATTCAAATCAAGATTATATCTACCTCCACCACCAAAAGGTATGGAACTACTTCCTGCTTTTCTGATGGTTTCAAGAGTTATGCTGGTAGCATCCAATTCAGTAAAATCTCCATTTTCATGAATTAAACGAATAGGAGTACCTGCTGCAACCATTTATATCATCTTCCTCTAAAACTAACTTTTCTTTCCACTTCTTTTTCAATAGTTTTACTAATAGCATCTGCTAAGTCACCAGCCAAACCAGTAACATTTACGTTTATACCTAGTTGTTGCTTTGTAGCACCAACGGCATCACTAGCAACATCACTAGCAGCATCACGAGCGTCACCAGCAAAATTTGCTACACCTGAACCCACTTTATAGATTATAGAATCTTTTATTCTACTTTCTAATTTTTCTATACCGGACTCAACATCATTTTTAAAATTATCAAAATAACCTCTCATAGTGGCAAACAAATCAAAATCAAACAATGCTTTAAAATTTTCAAAATAACCTTCTAAAGTACTAAATAAATTAAAATCAAATAAAGGTCTTATTCTATTATTGTAAATGTCGCTTATTTTGTTAATTATATCGTTCCATACAGTAGAAATCTTATCGCCCATTTTAAGAAATAGATTTATTATCGAACTTGCTTTGTCTGATAACCAATCAAATTTAGGTTTGATGTATTCATCATACCATCCTGCGAGTTTTTTATACACGTCATGTATTGCTTTACCCGCTTTGTTAAATGCATCTGCAAAAAACTGACCAATATTCTGTACACCACTACCTATTTGTGATACAGTTTTCATTACCGTTGCAGACATTCGTGCAACGCCGCCTAACGCACTCATCATAGAAACTAACGAAGACATTAGAACTCCTCCTCGTTCAAGAAGCCGTAGTCGAGGCTAATAGTTTCATTGTCATTTTGTGAAGATACTCTTGCTCTTTCACTTTCTTTTTCTTGTTCATCGTCAACCGCCAAAGCCCAAGATAAAGATTGTTGGAATGTTTTAATATCCATTTGATTCACTTCCATTAATGATATGTTATAATGTTTGGCTACTCTATATGCGAACAACTCAGTTTGTAAACGTAAATCATCAGATGTTTCTATAACTTTTTTCTTTAGAAACTTCTGAATCATTCGTTGTTCGCTTTGGTAAACCCCCCTTGCATTGCCTCGGCTAATTCTTCAGGTCTAGGTAAAACTGATGCTATTTGCTCACCAACATAAGTCGTTAGTTGCGTCATTTCTTGAGGAGTGAGAGAAGGATTGGTTTCTACTATCCAGTTTGCAAAAGCATATCTCCAATATGATTCTAAGTTTAAAGTGACTTCACCACCCGTCATATCGAACATTTCTTGTGCTGCTCGCTGTACATCTAAAAAAGTAATTTCTCTTATCCAAATCTCCATTATGGCATCTGGGTTATTAGGGTCTACTTTTATTTCGTGTTTTTCATTATTCTTCTTCGTCAATATTTGGTTCTTGTCCACTATCATTATTGTTCACTTCCTCGTTTACAGCCGCTTCAGCGGGGGCATCCGATGATTCCTCAACAGCCTCTTCCGAGGGGGCTTCGGTTTCATCATGTGGTTGTGTTTCTTCGGTAATACCTTCATCATCTCTCTTTAGTCTAAGAACGACTTGGGCTTTTGTACCTCGAATTGTTAGTCCACGTTCTCTGCATATATCTTGCAGTTCACGTATTGTCATAGAATTATAATCGATATCTACAGAAAAAGGTGAATCTATGACTTCTTCTACTTCTTCTACTTCTTCTGAAAGAACATCTTCTGCCGCTGTGACCCAAGCAGGTGCAGTCAACATAAGAAATAATTCTCTATCAATTGATTTTCTACTAGGTTGTGACATTAAGAAATTAAATTTATTTTTAGTCAAATCGACAGTTGAATAGTCATTTTTATGAATCCAATTTATGTAAGCACGTTTGCCGTGTTTTCGATAATATCTTACTTTTTGTATAGCCGTTAACATATTATCACCTAAGAATGTAGTACCGTGTCAGTTGCTAAAACTCTAATGTTTTTAGGCATGATTTTTAATGTGGCTCTGATAGCACCTTTATCTTCAGGTATTGGAAGTGGTGCTTCTACAATATAGTAATCGTCAGTAACTATGTCTATACTTTCTCTTGTAGCACCAGTACCTTGTTTAAGGAAAGATAATTGTATCATATCTGCATCAGTAGTGTCTGTAGTAGTTTCATCAAAGTTATGTACTGCTCTCCTCATATTATGATAGAATACAGGGTCGTCTACAACAATTTCCATATCAAGTTCGTATTCAGTTTTACCTTCAATTGAAAGTGAAGGATTTCTTGAACCAGCAAACGGAACTTGGTCTGTTGCAGAATCTGCTATATTTGAACCATTAATTACATAATGCTGTTCTACTCCAGTTTTTGCATTTAAGGTAAAAGATATGACTTGACCTAATGTTTGTCCGGCTACTTTTATTGTACCGTTGTAAAACATGAATGGTTTTTGAGTACCTTTTTCAATACCGGATTTCTTTCTTTTAATATCAGTTTCAGCAGTTTCTTCAAATAAACGATGAATATCGTATCTATCTCCTGCATTACTACCTTCTAATCTACCAGTATCAGTATAACAAAGAGCAGCATCAAAGTTAACTGTCATCCTAAGAGCAGCATCGTTATCAGCAGTAAGAACAAAATCTTTTACTTTACAACCACGAAATACACGAGTAAGTTGTTTAGAATCTGTTGCACCACCATCAGTTGCTTCAATTACTGCTGAACTATCTATATCTCTTCTTCTTATGCTAGTTTCTAATGAAAAAGAAGGGAGATGAGATTTAGAAAATATTAATTTTGAAACTGGATTTTGTAGATTACCATTAGATTCTCTATGAGGAGAACTAGTAGAATTGTCAGCAAGATATTTTATAAATTGAAGAGTACGACCTGTAGGATGTGAAAAATTTAATGGGCCATCTAGCCAAATAGTACCTGCACCACCTGTATCATGAATCGCTACAATTCTTCTCACTTCTTCAGGTCGAGCCTTTGTGATTATATTAGATGCACCTACAGTTGGGAATATACCATTTGTAGTTTCTTCTCTATAACTATTAATGTCAATATCATCATCAGAAGTTGCTACAATAACTACGTAATCTCCTGCAACTATATTACCACTAATAGTAGGTGCATTACTATCATCGCTACTATATATTATTCTACTAGCACCCGCTTCAACAGCACCGTTTAAGGCAAAAGCAGCACCACCAGCATGACCAGTAATATTTACTACTTCGTTACCTAATGCGTAGTACAACCATCGAGAATTATGTAAATTGTGTTCAAAAGACCCCCCTACATTGGTGAATCTACCCGGAACTTGTACAGCAACATCTCTTCCAAGACCAACTACATGATATCTTTTCAAATCAACTTTAGTTTCAGGTAATGCTATTACATTCATTATTCCAACAAACTGGTCAGTTAACACTCTTTCGGCAGAAGCATTTGCATTTGCAGCATATGTCATTGCTACATCCATACTTGGTGCAGTATAAGGTAAAATTTCTATAATTTCAGCAGTAGAAGCAGATGGACAATCATTATCATGTTTAGTTGTTAATCTAGGATGAATAGTCAGTTGTGTTTTACTGCCAACAACAGCGTGTTTTACTATTGTGAAGATAGAACCATTCGATGCATTATCATCTGCATAAAATCTATTTCCACTAGTTTGAGTCATACCGTGAAAACAAAGTTTTGCACCTACTAACATACCTATAGGATATTCTAAAATACCACCATTACAAGGTGTGTTAGCAGCACCTCCACTAAATTCTATTATACTCGTTTCATCTGAAGCCCAAGTTCCACTTGCTTTCGCAGTAAATATAAAACTTGAAGAATAGTCATGAGTTAATTTCATACCACTTTCGTGACCGAAAGAAATTTCTGATAAATCACCTTTATAGACTGTTGATGGCATAATTTTTCACCTCATGGTATTTGTTCTGCAAAGACTACGACCTCAATTTGAAAGGTCATTCGGAACAACATCTTGCTCCGGTCAGACAGGTCTGTACGGGTTTTATATACTAACCTATCGAAGTTAACCCCATCTCCTTTGCGATTTAGATGGGTACACCTCCTAATTTCATTCTCCATTTGCTGAAGTCTCTTTCTGCTTTTTGAAGTTCTAATGTCAACTGTAATATTTATTCTAGTGGTTACAAAATCATAAAGAATATCAGGTATTTCTTCGTTATGTGCAGTCTCAAATACTAAGACATAATCACTGTTTTGTAAATTTATACGCTTACCTCTTTCTGGAGAAGTTTCTGCAATATCTATAATTATAGGTTTGATATTTTCTGTGTTAGCCCTATTCCAGTTATCCTTGAACGTATCAATTACAACATCGAGACCTTCTTTGAATGTTGCAACCATTACTTCCTCACCTTTATCACTTTGTTAACTTCTACATGGTATTCATATAAATCAGGTATGATATTTTTACCGGATTTTTTTAATTTATATTCTTTCAATAAGGGTGATTCAGTTAGCATTCTTTTATCAACCACTTGTTCGATATCTTCTTCACTCAGTATGTCATTATATTTTTCTTGTGAAACTTTCATTTCTCTAAGACTAGGTGGGTATTGTGTAAAACCTTCATTCAATTCTTTTTGAAACTTCTTATCTTTAGTAAAATCTGCAATAAGAGAACGTTCAAATTCCTCTCTACTCTCTTTACCGAGCAAAGTTTCTCTCTTAACCAAAGAGAACCACCTCTTTATATCGAGCCATAGTTCTATCTACATCTGCTCTATATAGTTGTATTTTAGATGCTAAATCAACATTCTGCGAACCTTCGGGTATGAGTATACTCCTATCATCACTCATCAATAAATCAATAGCAACTAATTTTGTACAAGCATCTTCAATAGCCTGTTCAAGATATCTTTCACCATAGATGTAAGAAGTTTTAATTGCATTCCACTCAAAGAATGGATATGAATTGTTGAAGTAAATTATACCCATTTCGTGGTCAAGCCACCAATCTCTCAACCTACCTTGGTCTCCACTAGAACTCCCGCCTTGTAAATCTACAACTAAAGAATGTTGAGTAAGAGCACCACCAATAGCGGATAAATCACTACCAACTACAATTGTACATCCTGTAAAAGTTGTCGATGTTTTTCCTGTGTAACTGAAAACATCCCCACTAGCATCAACAACAACTCCAGCATCAACAAAACCATTAGTACTATCTACTGTAATAGTTGTACTATTAAGACTACTAAATGTAGCATTAGCCTGTGTAGTTTGATTAATGCTTATGTTGGAATTAGTAGTTACTATACTACAAGTTTCTCCGCCTTTTGTACCTCTCATGCTAGTAACTTTGACTATACCTGTACCATAATCAGAATTGGCTGAAGCATAAAATTCGTTATGAAGTGCAACATTAGCGGTATTACCTTCAAGTGTAAAAGCAGGACTAAAATCAATAGCAGCCTTACTTACTCTATTTTCTTTGTTAATTAAGTCTGCAAGATTTTGTGCACTAGTAATTTTGTCAAAAGCACTTCTCCATTGATTAGTACCAGTACCTATAGTTAGTGTAGCAGCACTACCATTACCCGGAGACATAACAATAGAACCAGAAAGTGCTTGTACGCTGTCAGGGATATGTATACGTGCTTCTGCCGCACCAATTTCTCTATAGTCATCTCCTTGCCATAGTTCAAGCCTCAATATTTGTTGAACATTTCTAAAAAGCAGAGGAGTCGTTCCTACGTAATCTGTATAGTATCTACGCCTGTAAGGTTTGTATGTATCGAAATTAATATATTCTGCACTAACAAGGTAGGGTCTCCAAGCATTATGAGTTTCATTATCTATCTTGTCTTGCATACGTTTTATGATAGTCTCTACTTTTGTTTTAGTAAGACCTCTTGTTCTACCATCGGAAAAAGATGCTTGATTCTGCACATAACCGTTATCTGTTGTTTCATACAAACCGGGATTAATTGCAGACGAAAATGCTAGTTTCACACCACCTGTTGATGTAGTTATACCAGTAATTACACGTTCTAAACCCATAGGGTCAGCATCACTGTAGATAAGTATTGTATCTCCTACACTAAAACCTATGGCTCTGTAATCAGAACCTGTAACAAGAACCGCATTTGCTTCTGCATTAGCAGACATCAACACCGCTTCTTGTGGGCCTATATCTAACAAATCTGCTACTTTTTGTGCAGTAGTATATACTATAGCATCAGGGTCTAAGGGTCTTGTTTCGCCTTCACCGGGATTGAATACTTGGGGCATACATACAACTCACTTTTAATTAAACCCAAAATCTTGGAGACTGGTTTGCCCCGTAACTCCAACTTGAGGTCTAGGTTCAGGCATAGGTTCGGGCATAGGTTCAGGTTGAGATTGAGGTTGTGCTGACATATTACCAATATATTCCATTATTTTTTGATGGTCAGGTCCTACTGCATCTATCGCTTGTCGAACCATTTCTGAATGACTCATGGGTTGAGCCATAGGCTCAGGCATAGGTTCAGGTTGAGGTTCAGGTTGAGGTTCATGAGATGGTTTCTGCTTCATTTGTGCTGCTTGCCCATCCTCATTAAAATGATGTTGCGGATACATATCAGTAAATTTGTCATGATGTGCATGGTCTCCATTAGGTCCTGAAACGTGATGACCGTCATTATTAACTGCTAATGGATTCATAGCCATTTTGTTACCTAGTCTTGAATGGTCTGCAAGGAATTTTAAATTATATGGATTTTCTGGGCTAACAGCGTTTAACATCATACTACTCACCAATTTATTCTTAGTATCTGCATCTTTACTACCATGCATTCTATGTGCTAAAGAATTTATATATTGTGATAAAGACAAACTATCTTTACCAACATGTTTTTTACCTAATGTTCCATGTGATTTACCTTTGTGGTCCATCAATTTCATACCCGGTGGCATGGCTATTTTTTGGTGTTTATAATAATCTCTTTGTTTTCTTGCTTTCATAAAATCCCAAGTTAAATCAAATATATCATTCATAATCTATTCACCTCATCTCTATGCCCTTTGTTAAATTCCATCGGTTTGCCACAAGCCCCACAATCTGCTCTCCACATAAAATGAAGCATACCACAGTATGTACATCTAGTCCCTGCACCTATATTCAAAACATCGCCAACATTTTCTGTTCTCGCTCGCTGATTTCTTGTGACTCCCTTTAATGGATTTGCCTCATCAAAAACTGAACCGCTATCATAAGCGGTATCAACTCTAACGTTTTGTTTCTGTGCTCTCGATATATCGTCAATTTCTAATGTTCTAACATCGAAACCCATTCATATCCCTCACTCTCATGCGTTGCCTGTTAAAGATAATATTAGATATACGTTACCTAAAACAGTAATCGGTTCTACTGCTACTAATGTAGAGCCGGGTGTAGATGCTGCCGCATCTGTCATTGCTTTACTCACACTACCAGCGGTATTGTATGCACCAAGATTATTTGGCGAAAAATCCGCTGGCGAGAAAGGTCCAATTACTTGTATTTTAGGACTAACTGCCATCTAAAACACCGCCTTAGCGTTGTCCTATTGCTGTAAATCTACCACTTTTGTTGTTACCTGCATGCACTATATCGAAAGTTGTATCTCCACTGTTAGCAAAATGTGCATGACACATATCTGCTGCTGATGGATTAACGGTGACGGATAAGATACTACTTAGTTGACTGCTTAGGTCTACTGCACCTGTTGCTACACCGCCACTTATTGTATATGTTCCTGTTACCATGTACATGTTTCCTAATACTGCTGGTCTATCATCAATTGTTACTGTTATTGCCATAATTTATCACTCCATTGTTTGTTCTTCTACCACTTCAGTGGTTTCTTCTGTTTCGACCACAGGTGGTGCTGGATTTAGATGTTCCTCAACTAAACCCAATAATGCACCTTTTGTCCTGTAACCAGCACCGAAAGAAACTCCTTCTGCTTTCAACCATTTCTTAATGTCTCCTATTCTCCAACCGGAGTCAGGTATTCCATCATTTAATTTATCAACGGTCTTTGCTTCTGCACCTGTAATTACGTAGTTTTCATTTAAACTACTACCAAACTCGTCAACCCACTTTTGGCTAACTTGGTAAGATATACCACGATACACTGTGTATGTCAATCCTCTCGGTGGAGGACTGCTGTGGTATTTTCCTATGTATTTTACTTGTGGCATGAAGAATCATCTCAGTTCAATAATAGCACCGTTACTTGTACTACTTGGTTTGCACCTTCAGAGTCTATGATTAGACAAGGTAGTGAACCACCTGTTGCTAGTGGTGCTGTTGCATCGTCTGCTCCTACAAGTCCAGTGTTGGTCATTGTTACAGTTATGTCCTTAGCAGCGGTTGCTGAGGCATATCCTACGATTCCTAGAATCTTTGATGCTCCGGCAGAGAACAGTAGAGGTTCTACTGTTGCCGCTTGTACGACGTTACAAGTGAATGTTACCATTCTCAAACTGCCTACTGCGTTTCCATCTGCATTCTTTGCATTGAAACCTGCTAATGTACCGGGGTATGAACCTCCGCTGTTTCCATTTAGCCAGCCAGTCTCGTCTACTGGTGTACCAGTTCTCATGTCTATATCAGCCAGTATGTCCACCAATGTGAAGTCGCTGTCTGCTACTTTTATGCTTAATCCTTTTTCAGTTATTGTTGTTGTTGCTACCATAATTTATTCCTCCATTAATCTCCACAAAAACCTTACTTAAGGTCTCTCACCTGTCCTTGTGCTCCAAAGAAAGTCGTCCAAATTTCACCCATTGTTCGGTAAAGTCCTTCCTGTCCTAGTCTGTTTATTGCGAATGGGTCTCCTGTCTCTATACCAGACTCAAAGTATTGTGTTGGTATTGCTGTACTGAAGTGTAGGTAATCTGTATCTAGTAAATACATTCTAGCAATTGTGTCTTTTGCCACATCTTTAGATGGGATGATTGGGACACCGTTGTATGTTGCTACGATGAATCCAGCCTCGATACCGGGTACACCCTTTACTCCATTGTAAGTAGGTGTAACTCTCTTCTCTTCCATGAATCTTTGTTGAGATTGTAATAGTTGTTGTAATCTCATCAATGTATCATATCCAGTTAGTATAACTTTTGGATTTCCACCACGTACCCAAAGTCTTTGGAATATATCATCCAAGACATCTAGTGATAGAACTCTGTCAGTTGCTGTATCGCTAACAATATTGTTACTCATTTCAGCATTAGCCCAAGACCTATTTGCTTCTCTACCAATACTGTATATATCTAAGTTACTGGTTGCTGAAAGAACATTATGGTCTGCATCTAATCCGGTTTTTGAATTAGCGTCATCATTATGTGCTGCTGTAATTCTGTCAAGTGACTCAAAATTGTTACCTGCTGTATTGTCTACTTTGTCTAACAACATTTTGTTAATAGATTCTGCGTGATGTTTACCCATTTCTTCTTTAAGAACTGAGCGTATATCTCCCATTCCGTCATCCTTGTCAGCAAGGAAGATAGCAGTTTCAGACATATCGAATGTATGAGCGATTGTCTTTGGTTTTGCTGCTATGTGCTGGAATGTTGGCCTTTGTGTGTCAGGTAATGTTGCGTTTTCTGCAACTCCACCAAGTAATGAACCAGTGGTAGCATCTGAAGGCTTGCCAGTTATAACACGCCATCCTGACCTATCCCAAGGTTTCTTTGGTAGAATTGAGAAAGCGTTGAACTCTTGGTTCAATTGTGACCACACTTTGCGTCCATAAATTGCTTGGTATGTACCAGCAGTTGTGGACAACATTGGGCTGTCAGCCTTCAGTAATTCGCTACCGGAGTATGAGTAACCCATTGCGTTACCTGCTCCATAATAGTATCTTTCCATATCAGTTATTGTTCTTACGTAATTTCTTGCCATTTTATTCACTCTCCCTCAAAGACTCGACCTGCGAGTTGATGTACTTCATCCCAAGACATTTGTGCTAGGTCAGAAGTTGATGGAACTTCATGTTGTGGTGCAGCAGATTTTTGTAGTGTTTCTCCTACTTCTGCTGGTGTACCAATACTATCAATTCTTTCTGATAGTTCAGCAATTGCTTTTGTAATAGCATCTAAAGGACCACGAGCATCGTAAGATGCTGCTTCTGCTTTTGCTATTTCTTCTGCACGTTCTGATTGGTATCTTGTAGCAAAATCGTTTTCCAAACTGCTGCGGAATTCTTGTTCAAGAGCCGCTGCTTTGTAAACTTCATATGCTGCTTCTACATCAGATGCATCTAAATCTGTAGGATTCAAGAAATCTGATTTCTTTACATCTCCACCGCTGTTGAGTTTAGGGATTGCTCCTGTAGATGGATTTCCTCCTTCTTGTTGACGTAGAGGTGCTTGTCCACCATTAGTTACGTCACTACCTTGTAATTCACCGGGCGTTGAACCCATGTTTTGTTTTGCAACTGAATCACCATCAAAGTGAGCACGAGCAGCCATTGTGTCTACTCCTGCACTCTTTAGAGTATCTTCCATCCAGTTTAGGTAGTCGGATGTAATAACATCAGAATATTCTGTATCAGATTTTTTCTTATCATCTTTCGATTCTGCTTTTTCATCCTTGCTTTCATCTTTTTTATCTTCAAGGAAAGCAGGTTTTTCTCCTTTTTCCATTGAGTCAAGACGTGACTCTAATCGAGAGAGCACGTCGGTCATCTGGTTCATTGTATCATCTTCTGTCATTTTATTCACCTTGTTTTTTTCTTCTTGTTTATCTTCCTTTAATATTCTGAATGTTGCTTCCGGGTTTATTCCTTTTTCACAAATTGTGATTTCATGGAGTTCGAGTTTACTGATTTCTTGATAATCGCCATGTTTAGGGTCTGATTTTCTGACTCTCTTGAATGCCTGTCCACCGATACTAAAGCCACGTAAAGCACCTTTTCGTATTTCGGCAGCGACTTCTTTGGCTTTTTCAATGTCGTCACGTAGTTTTATTACAACAAACATTCCGACATCGTCAACTTCGCTTTTCCACAACCTCCCTTCGCTATCCGTATAATTTGGAATGACATCTCCTACTTGTATATTTGAATGTGCTAACTGTACGTTTCTATATGATGGATTTTGCATGAATTTTGTAAATCCGTCTTTTAACGCTCCCTGTGTTATTAAGTCCCCTTGCTTGTCTACCAGTTCAACACTGGCATATCCTGCAACAATGAGTTCATTCCCTGCTTTAAGCAAACTGATAGGTTCATCAGAAGGTTTGTACTGGAGTCTCGGCTGCACACTAATTCCTGTTTGGTTTGTTATGATACTTATATGAAACGGTTCAATAAGTGTCTAAGTCTTCTTCTATTTCTTCATGATTTTCTTCAGAAATCTTCATTTTTTTGTCTCTACCGGGATATTTTTCAGGTTTTTCCATATCTTCAGTGGGTCTTTCTTTCATATCCCAGTCAGGCATACTTTCTTCAGACGTTAAACGAGTAGGACCACGAGGACTTTCTATCTGTGCCCCTACGTCAATCCCTAGCCCTCTACCAGCCATATTACTGTGCCCTTTTTCTAAAACGTCTAATGCCCTTGCTATCAATTCTAATGTTTTTAACATCTGCTCTCTTTTTGGTTTCATTATCCTAGATTCATCATCAGCATCAATAATACCTGCACTTTCAACTTCAATTTTTTTATCGTTAGGTTTACTCGGCATATTCATATCAACTTTAGATGTAAGGCGTTTCTTTTTTTCTGCTTTCCACATTTGACGAAACGCAGGTTGCCAATATTTTTCTAAACTTTTGGCTAATGTTAATGGATAATTATCATCATACAATTCCCCTAACATACTTTTAGGATTCAAAACGTCTAGTAATACCCCGTCATCTAAAATATCATATTTCACAATGTCGTCAGCAAAATGTAATATGAACTGTTCATTTTCAATTTCCATATCAAAAGGAATATGATAATCATCGTATGACTTAGTCATCATAATCCATTTCGGATGTTTTTCTTCTCCTTTCATATATGTAGATTTAGCATCTCTTAGTAATATCTTTTTATCTTTATTATCAGATAGTAAATCTTTCACTGCATTTTCAAGACCATCTTCGTCTGTAATTTTTAAAGTTGAAGGACCAAGCACATGAATAAAATTATGACTTTCAAACTGACCTCTAAGTAGTTTCATTCTATCTCTAGTATCTAAATCGGTCACATCTGTCCCATCGTAATGCATTACGTCACTGATGAAAATACCTTCGTCATTCATAATGACATCTATAACATAATTTTTACTAGTAATTTTTCTAAAATACTTATCCATTTCACTATAACTATCTACTCTTTGTGCATTTCCATCAGTTAAAGTAATTCTGTTTCCTGTTCTTTTTACTTTCAATCTTTTACCATCTTCTTGTATAGAAGCCACCCATTCACCAGTAAATCCTCTTAATTGTTCAATATCGGTAATTTTGAATATTTTATGTAAAGGTTCTATTAAAGGCATTTCTATAGGCAATTCGGCTTTAGCCACATGAGATATATCAGCATAAACAAGTTCGTCACTTTGAGAAGACGTTTGAGGATTTTCATGTATTTGAGCCGATGTTTGGTCTCCTAAAACGACATTTGTATTCATTTGATGTTGTTCTTCCCCTAATATATATGGGTAAACACCAGCAGGTGGCGGAACATGAGCACGAGGTGTAGCATAATTCCCTATGTTTATATTTCCTCCTTTGGTGAAATTAAATGCGAAATTTGCTTGTGAGTTTGTCATAGTACTTGCTATTGGAGCAATACCGCCACCAGTATATACTGTAGATAAGGTTCTACCTTTCTGTTCATGATGTGGATGTATTTCTACTTCACCTTGTGAAAAACTTGGTCTAGTTATTGTTTTTTCATCAGTCGGGTTGGCTAGTTTTTCATCATAATCAGCATCATAAACTATAACACTGTCTAACATGTTATGTAAATTGTCTTTATGCTGTTTTTTCCCTACATTCATACCACTTCCTATTTCACCGTTCTTTTCATAGACTAAACCGTAATCATTTTTTAATGAATCAAATTGTGCACTCTTTGGAGAAATATTCATTTTTTTATGTATATCTCTTATGTGATTATATATTGGATGAGTTCTATAATGCTCGTTTCTTACTTTAGTAGGATTTGGATGTAAATCAAAAGAGCCACCTGTTGCTAGTTTACCTCTTGATATTTTTTTAGGTTGCATATCAAACACCATGTTACCTTCTTCATCTTTTACTAAATTACCAAATTCATCTCTTTTAGGTATTTTTTCTAAAGTAGGCGGTACGGCTTGCGATGCTTTTCTATAATGACTTGCAAGTAGTTCTTGACGTTCTTTAGAATTATTAGTTTTATCCCAAGTATCTTCATAGATTTGTTCCCCATTTTCATCTATCATTTGTTCCCCATTTTCATCTAATTTGGGTATTTTTGAAAGATTTGGATGCTTACTAAGCAATTGTCCTAAAGTCATAACTTTATTATTTTTACCAATATGACTGTTTATTAATTGTTGAGCATACATTAAATTATCTGGATTAAGTTCTAAACCAAGTTTTTCTACTAAATTTTGTGCAGTTAAATTAGAATTACCATATTCATCGTTACCAAAATCATTCAAACCAACTCCATGTTGACTCATTATTTTCTGTATATCGTCATGATGACCTTTACCTGTTTTACTAAGTTGTTGCATAGTCTGCGATTCACTTTCACCTATTACACTACCATAACTTTTCAAATTATGCACTTTATGAGGTACAGTTAACAATCCAATTTCTGCATCGTGCAATAATTGTGCCATGTTAATTTTGACTTGGTGTGCCCCTACTACATCTGCATTAAAAGCATCTGGAAAATTTTCAAGCACTTTAGGTAACAAATGTTCTTTAGCAAAATCCAATTTAGCATGTTCATCTCTTACTCTCCCTTCTTCTTCGTGGTCAAAACGATTTTTTTCTGCACTGAAACTATTAGAATAATGCTTATCTTCTATCACGTTTAGTTGATTTTGTACATGATTTATTTCTTCATCTAACTCTTTTAATCTATTTTTTTCACTAGTATTTAACGGCTTATAGATAGCAGAAGTTCTACTAAAATCATTTAATGGACCTTTATCATAATCTTGTTGTGTTGAGCCAAATTTCTCATATGATAGACCTGCTGAATCTCTTCTAGTTTCTAATTCTAATTTTTCTCCTTTTAATTGTTCTAAAAGAGAACCTATGTCTTCAACAGTACCTTGTTGTATTTCTTGATTATTTATCGGTGATTGTGTAAAATCATGTATCTCATCTGCAAACTCTTTTCTCCCAACTTTAGTTGACAAAGCAAGTAATTCTCTTAATTGTGACTCGTCAATATCTGTATTTATTTTTAATTTTTTAATATTTTCAGGGCTTAAAATATCTTTACTCTTAAGGAATGTATTAGGTTTCCCATTATTATGTAAACCAAAATCAAAACCCCAAAAATCACCAATATCATTTTTTTGCCTTATATCTGATACAATATCACTACCTCTATGACTCATAGCATGGCTCATGCCTAATATTTGTTTTATTTTCGATAGATTGTTAATTTTACCATCTGAAATGAAAGAATTGACTCGATTACTAACAACGTAGGGGTCGTGTAAAACATGTGGATTTTTACCATGTGTATTAATAAAATATGCATCTCCACCATCTATGTCGCCAAATTTATCTCTTCTTTTACCTTGATTGATTACATCAGGATGTCTAGCCGATATACGGTCAGTATCATTTTTATCATTTAAACCGGGTGATAATGTTACATTACCATTTTCATCTTTTCGAGTTCTAATAGAACTTGAACCGTGTAAACTCATTATGTCTTTTACCCCTTTATGTATTCTTGCACCTGCTGGTAAATTACTAGGTAGTAAAAAACTAATTAAACCTGTTATTTTTTCATTGTGCATCAAAGGGGATAAAGTACTACTAAATGATTGAGATTTACCTTGTTCATTAATATCGTCTAAACTTTGTCGTCTTTTCTCACCAAAAATAGATTTTGAATATACTTCACCGACTTTAGCGTTTTTATTTACATAGTGTGCATGATGGTCATGTAAAATAGATAAGAACTGAGTATCAGATATACCATGTCCACCCCTTGTATCGTAAATGTCATGAAACATTCTACCTAAACCTTCAAGTTTATTTTCATCTTTTTCACTTGTTAAGAATCCTTTATCTACACCGTATTCCGTTATTCCATCTTCAGATTTAGGTAAATCTTCTTTTCTAATACCATTAGAGCCTATCCTAAAAGGTTTTGAAATATTTCTAATATTTTTAGATTTATTAGATAAACTTCTACTATGTTCATAATGTTCTTTTACTGCTTGCATTTCTTTGTTAGTAAAATATGGTGTATTTCGCAAAGGTAACATGTCATGTTTTCCCCTTTCACTATAAGTAATACTACCATCCTCATTTGTCTTTTCGTTGAAACCGAGAAAATTAACCATATCATTCCATTTCCATTTATTTCCACTTCTTTCCATCACTTCGTTTGCATGTGCATTTTCATTAAGATTTCTATGAGGTGCTTTTTTCCCTTCAGCCCAATTTGTATATGCTGACCATAAAGGTGATGCTTTACCTGTTTTTTCACTTAAATTCATTTCTGCTGGTGTTTTATCTAATTTTCTATAATAATCTGCCCAATTTAAAATTTCTTTAATGTGCTTTTTATTTAAATTACCGAACTCAATACCCGTTTTACTTAAAGAAGGCCATTTGATAGCATTATTTTCTACAGCGGCTCTTTTTTCTCTTAAAGCAACTTGCCCCCAAGTTTCACCATCAAGATTTCTACCATCTTTGTATTTTTGATTAAAACTGTTTTCAGTAGTGAATTTTTTCATTTTACCATTTTGATAATAACCATTTATCCCATGATGCTCTAATAAATCAGATAAAGAAAGATTATTATCACCTGTAAGTGCGTTTTCAGCATCTTGTCGGCAAATATCATGACCTAGTTCATCCATTAAATATTGTGACATTACACCTTTGTTAAACTCGTCATAATTAGGATGACGTGCATCATCGTGAGTAAAAATTAAATTATCTAAAAGATGATTTGCAAAACCTAATGTTCTCGATTTATCTTTAAATTTTAATTTTTCATCTTCAAATTTAGCAGAAAGATTAGGGCCAGCAAAATTTGGTGCTCTTTGTGAATGATTTAATGCTGGTATTACACGGCTCATCATTTGAGTTTTCAAATAACTCATATTTAATTTACCGTCAGAAAGTTGTATAACTTGCTTATCAGCATTATCAGTACCATGTTCCATCAAATGATTAAAAACAGTAGTTCTATCTTGTGGTGATAAAAATTCTATACCTAATGCATGTGTAAGAAAACCAACACCATGATAATGATTATCACCATGCATTTCACCAAGACGATTTTGAACTATAGCAATTTGTTCTTTAACATCTTCAGGCCATTGTTTCCCATTCGCAACATAATCTTGTCTTAGTTCATCTTCAACTTTTTTAGTAATTTCACTTTCACCCAAACCTTGAGCCGCCAAATATTCTTTGTATGTTTTATCAGGTTTAATAAAATCTTTACTTTTAGATTTTTCAGCCCAAGTCATAAGATGAGTTTTCAATATCTCATCATCACTCATTTCACTTACTTTTTTAGTCCCTTCAAATAAATTATCTAACTCTCTACCATCAAATTCAGTATCTAAGTTATTCATTTTGAATTGTTCTAAAGATTTAGCATGTAATTGTGAACCATTTAATCCCCCGTTTTGACTAGTCTCACCTATAAATGGATGGTAAATTTCATTTTTTTGTACTTTATCTTCATCAGTATTTACATTTTTTATGTTTGTACCTAAACCAGTTGGTTTCACAACTCCACTCACAACCGGATTTTTAGATTTTTTATGGTGCTCATAATGTTCTTCTACCGCTTTTTTCACTTTATCTGCTTCACCACTTAAAACGTATCTAATAGAAGTATCTAAATGTCTTGGTAAACCATTAACTGGATGTTGTTCTACCATAGGATTATTGTTATCGAAAAAATGACTTATACCGGATTTCGTAGTAGGCCATAAAGAAGCACTTTCGCTTAAACTTCTTCCTTCATCTAATAAATATTCATCAATATTACGAAAATTGGCTTCATCGGCAGCAGACTGTCTCCCTTTTACATTACCTTTCATTCTACCATAATCTTCTTCTCTACTAACTTCATTTACAACTCTTTTAGTAGGAGGAGGATTCCCTTGTTCTATCCATTGTGTTGGATTTAATTTTGATTTTTTAAAACGAATATCGTTAATACGCATCAAAATATCATCATCATCAAAATTCGTTTTAAACGGAGGATTTCGTTGACTTCTCATTTCTTTTAATTTTGCAAGTATTTCGTTATTAGATAAATTAGGATTACTATTCACCAAATCCTTGATACTGATATTATCTATTGGTAAGTTTTCAAGATTAATTTTTTCTTTAATGATATAATCAGGTCTTATTTCACTCGCCATTTTAAGACAATATTCATCTATCCACGACTTAGTGAAAGATATGTTTTTGTTTTGGAGATTGATAATAGTATTTGATAAAGAAAGTAATTCATCGTCATAGTCTTCATACTGTAAAATACTTTTTAAAAAATCATTTCTGTGCCTTAAGTAAATCTCGATGTCATTTTCTTGCACAAAATCATCTCCTTAACCCCATTTTAATTTACATTGTCAGGGCATTTATAAAAAGGCATATCATCATATTTTTGACAACCAATTGTAACATTACCCCCACAGACTTTACAATCATGTATAGGTATCGCTTTATTTATAATTTTCACTATTCCCATAAAATTCACTCCAAATCAGAGCCAGTAGGAGATTTTCCACCCATGTCATCTAATTTGATGTTTAAATCATGAGGATTAAGTTTTTTATTCAAAGTTTCAAGATTAGGTGTTTCATTTATTGCACCTGAGTTTTTTACAACTTCAGAATCTAAAAGAGCATTGTTAGTTCCATAGAATGCATTTCTTGCAGATTCACCGGATACTATGTGGAATTCTTGACCCATAGGTTGTGTAGAATGAGATGTTTCTAAATGAACTGTGCTTTTTTTCATATCACCGTATTTTTTCACTCCACAACCAGTTTTTTGTAAACAATTTGCTTTCATCATTCCACATGTAGGGCATTTTTCTGCTTTTTCTAAAACATCTAACCTTTTAACCAAAAGTTCCGCTTTCGTCATCATGTCTTTTACTTCTTTTGCTACTGGTTCATATCGAGGTTTCATTAATACAACTCCTTTACTTCTCTATGTTGTTCGGCCATTTCGTGTATATCGGCCCATGTCATGTCGTGAATTTCTTCATTTGTATAAGAATCAGGGTTAGCAGAATCAGGTATGTCAGATTTAGTAAAAGTATCTGCTCTAAAAGCATCAGTTTCTACATCTTCAGAAAAAGGTGTACGTACTGGTACAAACCCTGCTTTTTTCAGTATTGCTTGTGGAGAATTAATCATTTTTCTTAAATTTATAATTTCATTGTCCATTGATTCCATTTTTGTAATCAAAGTATTCATTAATTTTTCAGTAACATCGTTATCTGCCATTTAATCACCTATCTATACACGGCGACCAAATGTTCCTGTAACTTTTTTTATTGCACCATGTGTTCGTGCAGGTGGCATGTAACCCTTTAGCACATCACCACGTTGTGAAGCATCAAATTTACTACCAGTTTCATTAAATTTAGCAAGTGGAACACCACCAACAAATTGTGCAGTGCCAGTCAAATCAATTAGATTTTCACTCTTTCTAACTATATCTGTTAAATCGTTATCTAAATAATTTGCAAACTTAATAATTTCAGATAAATGTGCTCTTGCTTGCACCTCATCGCCTTCTTCTACCGCACTGGTAAATGCTTGCTGATGCACACCCATTTTTCTAACCATTGAATCCATTTTTTGTAAGTCCACTTGTCTCACCTATGCACGTCGAGTGTATACCTGTTATTTTAACTAAGCCCCTTTAATCCGCCTAGAATCTTGTAAACCCTTCTGATTCTTCTCAGCAAGAGTAGGTTGTGGACCTCTTTGTTGAACACTAGAAATAGGAGAGCCGATGCCACCACTAGTTCTTGCTTGTGGCCTTGCTGGACTACTTGGAGTTCTCAATCCAACACCTTCACCTCCGGGTTGTGATGGAGGGACTATCATACCTGCCATTCCTCCTCCCGGCGGTACTCCCGGTGGCATTGCTCCTCCCGGTGGCATTGCTCCTCCCGGTGCAGGTGGCATTGCTGGATTTCCACCTTCAGGCGGTGGTATTTTCTTGTATGTAAATCTAATATCTCTATCACCATCTTCCATCAATTCAGGTTGATAACCAAGCATAACCATTCTTTGTGCAAGATTAACTTCCATCTCATCTCTTCTAAGTCTAGTGATTTCATCTTCTTCTTCATTTGGATATAATGTTAGTTTCCAATCATGAACATTCATTTGTTTTAACATTCGTGGAAATAAAACATCTGTGTAAACTTTCTGACCAAATTCAACTGCTCTATTGGTAACAAGTATTTGCATACCTTCGTTATTCAAACCACCACTTTTACCATTATCTATCATGAAAATGCTACTAACTCCGAAATATGCAGCAATGCGATTTCTTATTTCATCTCTCACCGCAATATACTGCATTTCTTCAAGAGTATCCATGAACTTAATCCATTGAACTCCACCTCTACCAGTTTGACTTTCAATACCAACTTTAGGAATGTAATGTGGGTCTCTTTCCATTTTCTCATCAACTGTTTTCCAAAAAGATTTCATTGATTCTAAATTATCAGTAGTGACGGAAATTATACCTTTTGGACTTCTTCTTTTTTGGTATGCTGTATACATATAATTATCCATTGCAGTAAGAGTCATTGCCTGTCTCCACAAAGTGTTCACCGGACTTCGACCATACAATTTACTTGGATTATATTTACTAATATGAATAACTTCTCCTTCTAAATAATACTGCGTTTTTCCGCTTCCCGCCATATTAACATAATGAGCATCTTGTTTAGTATTACCACACACAGTACAAGGTTCATCTTCACCCGGATAAGATATTTGGTCACGATGAATTGGACATACTTTGTACCTTCCACCTCTAACACCTCTTTTATCTGCAACAATTCTCATAAAGATTGGGTCTCCTCTCATTACTTCTTTTACTCTGTAAAAACCTATTTCAGAAGTTTTAGGGTCAACATAGTATTCTTTTATCAGTATTAGGAAAGCATCATCAACTACATTCAAATCTCTTTCAATTTCATGTAAAATTTGTATGAAAGATTGTTCCATTGAATTTTCTTGTTTTAATAACCATTTAGCGTAGATTACCTCATCTACATTTGGTGGTACTACTTCTCCACCACATTGAACACACGCCTCTACTTCTTGTGTATATTCTTCTTGACATTGTGTGCATTTAAATTGAAAATTCTTTTCCCAATAATAGCCTCTTCTAAAAATTTCTTGACCTAGTTTAGATATAACAGTACGAAGAATTAAATTTTCATGAGAAACTGCAAAAAGTGCAGGTATAGTAATACCTTGTGCTAAAACAGGTTCTTGTATCCCAGTAGTATAAAGTGGCATTTGCGGTTGAGGAGTAGTTCTTCTACGATTACTCCCAGTTAACCTTTCAATAAATCTACCAATCACACCTTTTTCTTCTTCGGCCACTATAATCCCTCCTTCCACTTGGCGATATCGTCAGAAGCGACACCCCATTCTGTTAAAAGGTCACTTGCCTTAATAGTATCATCACTCCAATTGCTGTATTTAACTAATTTTTGTAACTCTTCTTTTCTCACACTATCAGTTTCATCGATAAAAGCAAGTACCGCTTTGGCTTGTAAATCTTTCATTTTTAAATGTGGGAGTATTTGAGTTAATAATTTACGAATGTCACTTTTAGAATAAAATTGTAAACGATGCTGACTTCTTTGACTATCTTTGTATATTTTTTGGTCTAGTTGTAAAACACCACAACCTAATGTTTTTTGTAACTGCTCGCAATGAATTTTACCTCTTGAACCTGTAGCAACAAATCCTGCTCTTGGCTCTCCTCTTTTAGTTATAGAAATATAACCATCAGCATCTAAAAATCCTGCCGCATATGCATACGGGTCTTTCAATATTAAACCTGACTTATCCATTTTGACAAAAGTTCCTCTTTTACCTCCTGCAATTATGTCAACTTCTTCACCATAAACACTGATTAGTTTTGATAATTTCATTGGTGTCATACTTTTGTGTAATATTTTAGCATCAGATAAATTTTCAAAAAGTCCTCTACCTGACATTGAACCTCTTTCTGTGAGTAACTCCGCACTTTTTATCAAAGCATCTGTTTCTTTTTCAGTTAACTTATCCATTTGATGCAATGTAGTTTTCCATAATTTTTTAGCATCTTTTCTGATATTCATCGCTTGCACCCAAGCCATTTCTTCTTCTTTACCCCAAACTTCTACATGTTCATCGAGTTTAGAAAGTAATTCATCTGCTTCTTGCCATTGATTACATGCACGAATTAAACTAGCCTTTCTTGTATCGCCAAATTTTCTAAGTGATTTTAAATCTCTATCACTCAATCCAAATTTATGTATAACATTTTCATAACCTTCGCACCATGAAACAGATTCTAATGTACCTCTTACTTCCAATGCTTTTAACATTCTAACATCGTTTATCATACCATCGATTTCTTCTTTTGAATGTTTATTATGCCTTCTTGCTTTTTTTAATCTACCAACAAAATCAGATGCTGTACAACCTAAGTGTGTTTCAAACCACCCTTCGCCGTTATCTGCAAACATCTGCATACTAAGACCACCTACTTCTATTTTCATTTTCTTCTTTTATTATCGTGTCATTCAAGGTATCACCCAATCGTTATTTCTTTTCCCGCTGTCAAACCACGAATCAAACGCCGGCATGACATCATCTAGTAGCATAACACTTCCCTTAAATTCTTTTGTGGCCCAATTAGCCAAAGCAAGGCTCATTGCTAAGTCATCGTGTACTCCCACGCTTTCTAATTTACCATTTTTCTGCATACCAAAGCGATTTAATTCTTGTTCCAATTTATGTGTATATGTCCTACTTCTTTCATCTCCATATGGTAATTTGATATGTCCTTGTTCAAAAGCAAGAAGAAGGCTCATAAACAGAGATTCTTTTTTAGTTCTTGTAGTCATAAATACTCGAATAGGCATGTCTGCTGCCATTTCTCTCATTTCCGCTTCTAGCATTCTTTGGAAATTGTTACCTTCAAGTTCAATCAAATCAGGGCTAAAACGACTATTTAACATGACCATCATTCTTTTCTGAGCCATTGTACTCATCCCTCTTTCGTGTACAACATGGATTATTTCTTTGAAAGGTTCATTCGGTTTTTGTCTCATTACAGTCATCGCAGTAAAGTCAGCATTTTTATCAGAAGATATAGCAGGGTCATGACCTATGAAGTGTTGACCGAAAACACCATCCGGTTCACCTTCCTCGTTGTAGTTTGTTTCTGCTCTATCTAATAAAACTAAATTTGTATCTCTAGCACCCTCTAATATATCCATAGGAAACATACTAGCAACATCATGAATTGGCTCACAAAGATATTCACGAGAAAATTGTATAGCGGGCATTGAAAGCCTTCTTTGTTCTAAAGCCGCCATATCCCAACGTTCAGGCCATAATGCAACTCCTTCAGAATCAATTGCAGGATAAGTTTCAACTCTAAATGTTTCTTTTTGTTCTAATTCCGCATATAAGTCATTGTAACTAAATGGTGTACCAACCATCATTAATTTACTACTATGGTGAAGAACTGGAAGAAGTACACCGTAAAACCAATCAGCAGTTCTTTGAAGTTCAGTTCCACTAGTACCCCAAAGAATATCGTCACACACAACAACATCAGGGTGGAAACCACGAGTAGCCCCACCAACCGATTTTGCCATCAAACGACTACCATTTGTAAACTCGAAGTAAGACTTTGCCCACGGTTGTTTTCCGGCTGGCTTCAAATGATGTAGTACTGGAGTATTATCTATTAGATTTCTAATAAATCTCATATGTTCAAGTGTCTGTTCAAGAGAGTGAGAAAATATCATGATGTGAGTTTTCTTGTTAAATGCTGCTAACCATAATGCATATGACATAAAAAATACAGACTTACCGTGGTCTCTTGATGCTTTTACACAATAATAAGAATGTTCAGTTAAACCTGTTTCCCATGATTTATGATGATGATTGTAAAGAAACTCTAAACATTCTGTAAAAAAGTAATGAAATGACTTTTTAGCCATTTTTCTATCCATTTCAATAATGAATGATTTCATGTCTTCATTATCTTCAATCATATTAATCACTGATTTATTTCTTCACCTGTAAATTTTGCTCGTTCAGGAGTAACAACTTTGACCGGATTTTGTGCTTTTGCTGGACCTGATACTTGCATAGAACTATCTTGTACTGCAACCTTATCGTCATTAACAGGATAACCCATATGAAATTCAGGTTCTTCAGGTTCTTCAAAACCAGTAGTTGTGCTTTTACCAGCATTTACATAATTTCTGATTGTTTTCGGCACACCTGCAATTTTACCCGGCGTATCCATCGCTACATTAGTAGCAGCCGTACCAAGATTCATAGTTTGTTGTCCAGCAACACCAGCCCTTCCTAAATCAGAAATCATGTCACCACCTTGACTTTCAGATAAAGTTCTTGCCGCATTCCAAGCACCTAACCCTGCACCTGCTGCTCTACCAGCAAGACCTATACCTACTTGTAAAGGATTATACACTCTTTTTCCTTCTTCATCTAATTCAAAAAGATTTCTTTTTTTACCATCTACAGTAGTAAAAACATTCCCTACACCAATTTGTGTACCACCACTTTCAGGCGGTGGTGAAATATTACTAGCAACGGCTGGTGTAGCATTGCTCTGTTGTTTAATTATACCAACGTATGATTTTTTTATTCCGACATAACTCATTTTAATCCCCCACTGAAAGATACTTTGACCGCTTTGATTATTGTATCACTGTACCCATACGTCTTATGAATTCTTTCCCAATCACCCTTTGCATGTAAAATAGTTCTAACATCTTGAGATGTCACGTTTAATCTTTCAGCCATAAACTTAACATCAATACTTGAAGATTTATTCAAGTTATTATTAGGTACATGTTTCAACACATTTTCATCAGCAAAAGCATCGGTTAATTGTAATTTTTCCATCATTTTAATTAATTTTTCCGCTTTTTGAAAATCAGTGAGTAATGATTGTTGGGGGTCTGCAAAAGCACTTTGTGCTCTTTGTCTTTGTTCTTCAGTAATTCTTAAGTTTGGATTATTAGCAATATTTCTCATGGCTTGTTCTGTACCTTCAGGAGTTTGCGATGCTTGTTGTCTTGCTGCTACAGGACCGGGAAGTAAAGAACGGAAATTAGGAGGTGGTAAACTAGGTCTAACACCTACTTTATTATTTGCTATTATTTCAGCAGTAGGTGCTTTGATAGGAGGATTACTAGGAAATTCATTCAAAGTCATTTGACCACTAGGTAAAACAGGCGGTTGACCTGCAACACCGCCCGGCGGAGCAACTACAGGTGGAGGTGGAGTTACGACAGGTGGAGTTACGACAGGTGGAGGTGGAGGTGGAGCAACTACAGGTGGTGCAGCAGTGGGTCGTGAAAATCCTGAAGAAATTTTTGGAACTGACCCAACAAAGTTCTTTTGTGCATGTTCAGGTATACTTTCTACATCATGACCTTGTGCTCTCAAGTTATTACTTTGATTACTCTCATTTCTCGTAAATAATTCCATAGCACTTGCAGGAAAAGCAATGTGTTTTTCTAAACCATGACTTTCTAACATCATTGTAGAAAGAGCATTTGCAATGTTTCTCACTTGTGAAATATTTTCATGACCAGTCAAATCACCGGGTTTGAAACCTGCGGCCTGTAATTCTTCACCACTTAACATATCTAAAGCATGAATAGAAGTTGGACCTCCTGATTTACGATTTGCATTTAAACCGGAACTTAAAATAGTTGCATAGTTACGAACTGCTTTTGTATGTAAAGAGTCACCACCACCAATTTGGTTTTTTATTTTAGTGGAATGGGTATCACTATGAGACATCAAACTTTGTAAATCATCATGAGATAAAATCTCACCATTTCGTTTTCTAAACCCGCCTTGATATTTATTTTCGTAATATCTATCTAATTTTTTATGTAAAGAACCTGTTACAGTACCATCTTCTTTCACACGTATGTTACTATCGGTATTGTCACCAAACATTTTTTCAAAAAATGGATACATAGCCATATCATGTATAAAATCATCAAATAATTGCGTATTTCTTCCTTCTGCGGGTGCTCTATTATTTGTTTTAAAAATTTCACTTAAAGGATGTGTTTTACCAGTTTTAAAATCTGTCCACATTACACTATTCCATCGAGGGTCATTCATATCTACACTTTTTATTTCACCTTCATGTGGTATATGATTCATATCAGGTTCTTTTTGATGGTCAGGGTGTAATATTCTGTTTATACCTTCTTTTGCTTTACCTATTGAAAGACCAGAATCATCTTGACCATGTGGTTTTCTACCACCTCTACCATATTGTGGTTTCTTTTTACGTAAAAAATAATCATTTGCTAATTCTGGAATAATACCATAAGATGTAACATCTTTAAAAATAGCATTATTTTGAGTTATATCTTTAAATTGTTTTATTGCATAAGGGTCAAGAGGAGTTTTTTCTACACCTTGCTGATGGCTATCTCTATCTCTAGCAGTTTGTATCGCTCTAGGTACTAATCTACCATCTGCTGATTTAGCATAAGTGCTTGTTTCAGCAGTTATGTGTGGTACTTTTAAAAATCTTAAATTTCTAGTATTTGAATGTGCATGTGTCCTACTACTACCTAAATCTAAATGATATTTCTTTAAACTATCTGCTATACCACGATATGCTGGATTAGATAGCGATTCAAGATAAATTCCAAAAGCATGATTTTTCCCATGCATGTTAGTAGTACTGGTTACTAATCTACCATCTTGTGCTCGATGGCCTCTATCATCATCTTTATCATAATGACCTGTAACATTTTTTCTCCATTCTTTACTTTCAACATTTGGTAAGTCCCAACCATTTCTTTCATTATCTAAATCTATACCTTCTTGAACTATTTTTTGGGCATCCAGTGGATTGAACCCTGCACCGGGATATTGTTTACTCATTTTTTGTAAATGTAACCCAAGTTGATTTATGACTGCATCAATCCCATGAAAATGCACCCCATGACCATCATCCCACATAAGACCACCAAATGTGCCGGGTTTCATTTCCATATCATATAAATGACCAACACCTGAATGTCCAGATTGTTCATGGTCTACATGTCCTGAGTGAGCAAAAGGGGGAGCATCCATACCTTCCCATTTGTCAGGATTATCATTTAATGCTTCTTCAGGATACCATCTGTGTTCAGTAGTTCTCCCGTTGTGTACTAAATGAATACCATTACCTTTCTGTATAGGTTCACCTATAATATAAGTAGGAAAATAAACGCCTGAAGAAAATATGGGTTTCATTGTGTATTACCTCTAAGACCTTTTACCCCTCCTATATTTTCCATTCTATGGTCTTCAGTACCACCTTGAGGTTTTGTTGTCTGACCTGTTGGCGTTTGGTCAGCGTCGATTGTTTCTGCATTACCTGTACTTTTCTTTTTCTTTTCTTTAGCCCTTAATGTTCTTTCAGCAATTCTTAATATCTTGCCTAATTCTATTGTTGTTAAACCAAAAGCACCTTTTGCCACCATCATTGACGGTTGAGACATTGCATCCATTGGCATAGGTGTTGGTGAAATAGGTTTTTGCATCGGCATATAACCAGTAGCACCCGGACCTGACATTTGTGGTTGATTTAAATGAGGAACTTTTAGAGTACTAGGTGGTGTAATCGGTGGTAAACGATGAGGTTTCAAACGAGGCTTTGGTGCTGACATACCTTGCAATCTACCACCGCCTGTTTTTCCAGCATAATAACTACGAGCACCGCTTCTTGATTGTTGCGAAGTGGGAGAACGTACATTTCCTGCTCTTTTACGACTTTCTTGTTGACCTAAAAATTCTTTATATTTAGGCACATCTTTAGATTTAGGTTGTTTAGTAGCAACACCACGATGTTCCATTTCAACAGATAATGGGGCATGCATCAAACCTCTCAACTTACCTCTTTTTACAGAACGCATTTGACCTTTTGCCCTTCTACCAGTAGCACCTTTTGGTCCTAAAGAGCCGCCCGGTGGTGTTTTGAATTGTCCAGTAGAAGGTCTCCACTTTTGTCTTTTTTCTTTGGTTCTCCTTCTTTCTCTTTTCTTCTTTTTAGTTTTTTCACTAAGTTCTTTCGATTTTAATAATTGATATGCTATTTCCATCGGTTCACCCATGGCAAAAGCATTGCCTCCCGCAGCACCCGGTCCTTTTGCTTGGGCTGCTAGGCTTGTCAAGAAACCCATATTACCAGCAGGTCCAGTTTGAGCACTTAATTCACGGTCAGTGTCAAACTTGTCACCTTCTTCTGCTTCTTCTTTTTCATCTTTTAAACCGATTAAATCTTCAGCAGACATTTTTATATGTTTTATTTTATTTTTTTCTTTATCTTTTTTCTCTTTAATACGTAATTTTCTATCATATCTTTCATCTCTTGCTTCCGAAGATTCTCTACCGTACTTATCTTCTTCTTCATGATTATTGCGATACATATGTGATGATTCGCTTCTAGGGTTGTAAATTCTAGTATCACTACCACCCATGATACCGCTACTAGATTTTACAAGTATTTTACTCATATTCAATCCCCGCATAAATTACAATTTGTTCTGTTAATCTATCACCTAAAGCATCATAGAACGATTTAACAACCAAAGGAGAAGAAAAACAAGCACTCATCGATTTACAAATTTTTCTAAATTCCATTAGACCGCCTTTTAATGATTGTCTGAGTATATGTATTTCAGAAGGTTCATCCGTTTCTCTCATTTTTTTCAAGTCTTGCATAATGTCATACAAACTTTTATCTGAAATTTGTAGATTATTATTATTTTCAGCGTAGTGTTTAAAACGCCCATAAACAACAACGCAATAATCTAAAAACATAGGTAAATCGTTTTCTTTAATATCATAATCGGAAATTAAAAATCTATGACCCGGATGAGTAATTTGCATCAAATCACTAACAGAAACTAATTGATTATTCAATTTCAATCTCTCCGTTTTGTAATAATTCAGCCTTGATACGTTTCCAAGTATCGGGACTTTCTTTAGCCAATTCAACTTTCAATATATTGATTGTTTGATTGACTTGAGTACCTTCTGCGGTTGTACCCCATGCTTCATTGAACTTGACTAAATCTTTTATGCTTTCTCTAACTTCTTTATGTAATGTAACTGCATCTCGAACAAAACCATCTTCATAACCTGTAGATTCATCTAAGAAATCATTTAATCTATTATTGAGTTTTTCTACATTATTTCTCAACACATTCACTTCATGTCCTACTTTTACTACAACTTCAGTAGCAGCAGACCTTTGTACTAAAGGTTGAAAGTGATGTTTCATATGATGGTAAACAGTATTTTCAGCAACATCTAATTCTTTGGCTATTATATCAGATTGAGAACCATCTGTAAAAAACCTATTTTCAAATTCTGCTCTTTCAGGATGTGTGCAAATTACACAACTAGGATTAGCAGCCATGTGATATTCTCCCATATGATTTCTAAAATGACGGTCTGCTGTATTGGCTCTCCAACCCATGTCTTTGTCGAGAGTTTTTATGGAAGTTTCTCCGTTCCTTATCATGTCTTCCAAGTCATTCCTATCAGGATGTTGACAAAAGGCACAGGACCTTTTTGTCACTTGCTCACGCTCGGTCACGATGTGTCGACTACATGCGTAGCAAATTAAGTTTGTTAGAAAAAGAGACTATCATCATCTCGTTATACGTGAATACACTGTAGTTAATAAAATGAAAGATGCAAAGATTCCAACTAAGAAAAGTGTAGCATCATTTTGTGAAATTTCATTTCCTTTGTATATTAAAATAATCAAACTAGTAATGATGGCTGCAATTAATTGTATCATAATCATATCGACAATTGTGCTATGTCTAGGATTAAAAAATTGTAACGTCATATCGGCAACTGGCTTAGGTGTTATACTTCCTCCATTTATCATTTCATTGTACCTCCAAATAATGCTCTATTGAAAAATCCACCAGCAGCCTGTCCAACATTTTCCATAACGCCGGGTTGCATTGCTGCACCAAGAGCACCTTGTAATAACGATTGGTCAGCCATTGCTTTTATTTGCATCCTTTGTTGTTCAGCAGATTGGATGGATTGCATGGATGTGTTTTGTAAACTATTTAGTTGTGCAACAATATTTTCTGCACTTAATGTCTGTAAATCACTAGGTAAAGACATAACATCTAATGACATGTTACCCTCTTCATCTAGTTTAAAAGTAGCATTTTTTAACACATTCAGAAGAGAAAATGTGGTTATGTTAGAAAGCATTTCTATGAATACAGGCATATTTTGACTGACAATAAATCTATCTATCGGTTGTAAAGTTGTTAACATGGCTGCTAAAACATCTGTTTCAGAAGGTGGGGCAACGGGCATCCCATACTGTTGCGGAGTTATACCAGCACCACCTAATATGCCAGCAGTCAATGGTGATGCACCGTAAGAATTCTGATAACCTTGTTGTGTAGGAGGTGCAGTATTCATTACAGGTGCTCCTAAACTAAATGATGAATTGTTGCTTGCTGGTGTTGTAGAAAATAATCCCATTATTGTGTCACCTCATTTTGTTGTATTTCTGTTACTGGTATTACCGCCGGTGCTGGTGTTACAGGTGGTGGTTGCACTACCGTGGCGGGGTTAAGAACTTGAGCCTGTTGGTTTAAAACTGTTTGAAATGCTTGTTGAGCAGCAATTTGTTGTTGCACTTCTTCTTTTTGGAACATTCTCATGTCAAACTGTATCATAGTAATATCATTTAATCCAGTTTCTGGATTTGGTACGTGCCAAACATTAATCCCTTTAGTTCTATTAGAGTCTTTTTCTATTTCTTTAAAGAAGTTTTCATATTTTTGTACTAACTCAGGCATTTGTGTTTCTTTACTTTGCATGGCAGTAACAGGTACAGTAACTAAACTTACACCCTTGTTTACTTTATCTTTAAAATAAGATGGTTTTAATTCATCTTCTTTATCTTGTTCTGTTTCCCATTTACAAAGTAAATGATAAAGATGTAGATGTTCAGGACAATAAGTTGCTTGTAATCTACGACCACTAGTAACCCCGGTTCTTGCAATAAATGCTTCAGGTTGTGAAGTGATAGGGTTTGTCCAGTAAAGTTCCCACAGACTTACACCTGTTTCTTCATCACTAATTCTAGCATACAGATTGTCATGTTGTATTAATTCTTTAACATTACAACCATCAATACAACAAACTCCTGTATCTTTATTATATCTATATTTACTACCTACCCATCTTCTAGGGTCGAATATAGAACGTTTTGTCGGAGATAATAGTTTATATGCTTGTTTAATATCCTTTCTTCTTGCTTTTCGTGGGTCAGGATTATTAGAAGGATAAAAATTAACTTTAGGAACTTGAAGATTTAATTGTGTACCGTATTGCTGCATGTGTTGTTGTGCAGTGGCTTGTTCCATGATTGCTCCTTGATTAAATTGAGGATTGCCTTGTTGAGCCATCGCCATCATAGCAGCCTCATTCAACGATGACAAAGAATGTGTTTGTAATGGTGTGTTGGTAAGTGTTCGATACATGTTATCCGGTATATCTAAAACCATTTTTTCACTTCTCCACAGGAGACACTTTGATGAGCATCTCGTCGCCTTCGATGTCTATTCTCCAATTAAGTTTACTGCCAGCATCGAGGTTAAATTGTTTAATAATCCACATAGGCACAGTAGTCCTAAGTGACTTACTTGCTCCACCAATTGGAACTAAAACAGTACTCGTCGCACCTCTCGCCATATACATCCGACACCGTTACACATAAAAAAGGTCACTCATGTAGTCAATAAATCTACCATTGTTGGCTCTACGTTCCAACCTACCCTAGTTGCCATGAAAGCACGTTTTGTTGGTAGGTTTGCTTTTTGCAATCTAATCAACTCATCTCTAAACGGGTCAAATATTTTATGTTCACCTATTCTTCCTTGTGACCATAAATCTGCTGCACTTTTATCAAAGAATCTATCAGCCTTATTTGCTACTAACATAAGTAATCTAGGAGCGTATCTTTTACCCTTTAATCTACTTTTAAGAGTTCTATACCTATAATTACGATTTATCAAAGCATCAACTAAAAACTTGAATCCGGCTAATTGGTCTATACCATCAGGACCACCTGCAAAAGCCCTATCATCAAACATGTATACAACGCATTCAACTTGTCTTGCAACCATATCATCTATCCAAAGATTCCAAAATCTATCATGTCCTCCTACATCAGAAGAATAAACAACTCTTTTTTCACCGGAATAACTAATTCGTTTTCTTGTAGGTTTAGGTAATATATATCTAGTTATTAATTTAAAATGGTCAGTTCTTTCATCTACAGGAATTTCTTCCATTTCACCCGGTGTTGTCATATATCTATCTAAGGTAGTTTTACCAACCATACTAGTACCATATATTCCTACTCTTCTAGGTTTCCAAGAATTATATAACGCTTGACCGTATAAGGCAGCACCTACTAATACGCTACCACCCGTCATCATAATTTATACACCTCAATCAATTTTAGCATAAAGCCAGTCTGCTAAATCTCTAGCCTGTTCATAAGACCATTCAACAGTCCAACCCCACAATCTAAAATCAGAAACTGATTCAACGTAACTAATAATCAGAGCAGTTATTGCTGAAAAGATAACAGTTCGTAACCATCCAACACCCCACTCATAGGTATTATCAACAGTGTTAGCCAAGTGCATGGCTCTCAGTGTTTCTTCAACTGAATCGTCTTTTGGTGTCTTGAAGATACGCCCCATCGTTTTCACACATCACCTTTTTTTCTTGAATCTTTTGTCTATAGTTCCATCGGCTTTTAATCTATATCCATCTTCATCCATGTTTCTTGGTGGTGTAACATCACTTTTTAGATTGTTACCTGACATACCTAAAGTTAAAGCAGAATTACTTACGTCTGCCATATGTTGCGGTGGTTTTGCAGAACTACTATAGTCAACCCCTAAACCACTAACATTACTAGAATTATATTTTGATGTTTTATCCATAAACTGTGGAAATGCTTTACCGGGATTTTGTTGCATCCACATAATTTCTTTTTCTAATTGCATTTCTTGCATTCTCAATTCCATATCCTGTCTACGCTGGTCATGGCTGTATTGCATTTCTCTATATCTACTATCTCTTTGCCTTTGCATTTCAGAAATTCTAACTTTTTCTTGCATTTGCTGTTCAAAGAACATTTTAAACAAATAGTATGCTAGAATTTGCACTGCTAAAGCACCCATTGAGTATGTCATTCCGTTTACCCAATGGTTTTCTGTTGTTCCTGCTGGCAACCAAATACCTGCGTCAAATATTCCTACTGCCGCACCAATTAGTGCAGATTGTGCAAGAATAAGTCCTGTCAATCTCATCTCGTGATTATCGTGGTTCGCTCCTACCATAGTAATGACCTTGTTAAAGGCCACAGAGGTTGACATAATAAGGGTTTTGAAAATTAACAACTAATGTTTCTAATGTTTCATTATTCTTTCTATACACAATATATATTATTATTCTTTATTATAGATAGAATAATGAATAATTGGAATAATCAACAATTCCATCTTTTCAACGCTGCACCTTTCGGGGTAAGTTTCCCACCCTTGCTCGTTGGACCTTTACTTCCACCCATTCTTGCACAGAAAGACTTTCTTCTTTTTGCCGCTTTACTACCGGGTTTTAGAGAACTTGGTTTCTTTGTAACAGGTCTTTTAAGATTTGCACCTGTCTCTCTTTTGAACTTTGCACGACCTTTTGCATTTAGACCACCACTTCTGCTATGTCTGTTTGGATTGTAACCGTGAAATGGTTTAGATTTCTTTTTAGCCTTTTCAAAAACATTATCCATCAAAGCGACTGTTGCTTGTTGGAAAGGTGTGCAACAATTACAAGGCTCGTGCTCCATTATATCACCCCAACCATCTTTACTATAGTAGGTTTTCCGCCAACACCTTGTTTTTTGGCTCTTTTTCTTTTAGTTGCTGCTTGTTTTTGTCCACTACTCATTGAACCAGAAGTTTTTGGTGTATCGCTTGAAACTTTTACAGAAGGTCTACACTTTGGATAGCCTTTACCTGAAAGTTTTGCTTTACTTCTCCCACACGGTGGATGCTTGCCATCCTTGTCTTTTCTTGAAACATCTACCCATTTTTCTTTAAACCAACGATTCAGGTTTTTAACTACGAGAGTATCATAACAAGTACATCGTGTCATTTTTTACTCACCCATGCATCACAAGTATGGTCTGCTCTACAAGTAAAATCATACATTTCACAATACCCTGTCATTGGGTCATTTGTTTTTGAAGAATCCCATGCTTTACAATTACCACATTTTTTTGGTCCTGTGGCTTTCCGATAATTTGGTGCATCCTCTTTCCCTTTGAGAAGATTCCATGCTTTCACATTAGCAATATGATTCATTTCTTTTTCTTCCCCTTAAACTTACCACGACAATATTGTACAGCCCAACCATTAGCATATGCAGATGGATAAACTTTGAACTTTCTTTTTGCAGCCGCTTTACCAGCAGGACATAATTTTTTTTCAAGCATATCCCATGCTCCATCCATACCTACACAATGACCACATTCACAACTCATATTAAGTCACACTTCCACCAATTAAACCTACTACTTGTTTTTATTCTCCGCAAAGGTAATGTTTGTTTCATTTCACTCTCCTAAGCGTTCCTTTATTCTTAAAGTGTCTTGCTCTATTAGCATGAACACTTTCTAATGTTAATTTTCCACCTTGTGTATGGCTGACATCTTTTCCACCTTTGCCATATATTCCTCTTCTTCTACGTTCTGCATTTAGTTGTTCACGATATTTTACACGCTTTGGTGTTTTTTGATATTCACTATCGTATTTCTTTTTGTTGGCAAACGCTTCAGGTGACTTACGTTCTTTCAGTAATTGGAAGGCTATATCCATTGGTTCGCTTTTAACGGAAATTTGTCTACCTTGTTCGTCTAAAGGACCTCGCTTCTTTGCCTCTTCCCTTGCCTCTAAAACTCTCTTTCTTTCCACCATTGCATTATCTATAAGGATTTTTATAGGCTTTGCAAATCCCGGTTTTCCTAAATTTTTATTTATGTATTTTCTTCCTGCTTCAGATAAATGTGGATACCATTCAGCACCTTTTGCCCCTGTATTAGAATAATAAGTCATCAATTCTTCAGCAGTAGAATTTTCATCTGGTGCATTTACGGAGTATTCTATAGAATCTCTTTTCGCTTTATGATGATTATCATCACTATAAAACATGTCTTGCCCTTTTTCAGATAGGAAAAAATCTCTATGAAATTTTTCTTCATCGGACATATTTTCCATATCATTTAAAAATCTCATATCACCTAAATCAAAATTGGGAAATTGTTTTCTTCCAGTTTCTGATGTACCCACAAGAGGTTTGATTGAATATTGCCAATGACCTTTATTTTTTTCTTTACTGTGTATCCAATCTTCTCCGTCATGTACTATGTTTGAAATTTGTTTTGCATCAACACTCATCCCAACTGGAGATGTTTCAGATGCTCCTAAAGTTCTTATGAAATTAATTGTTTCTGGTTTCATTCGTTGGTTAGTAATAAGTTTATGATAAGGCATACCATAATTCATCCCTTTTGGGTTTAAATCTGCCCCTCTAACACCTTCATCGAAAGCACCAAAATGTGCATCTACCATTACAGCGGGGTCTTCTTGTAATACTTCTTGTAATTTAGCAGTACCCATTATATTATGCATTGCGTCATTATCGTATGGTACACTTTCTTCAGCATTGTAATATAAATCAGGTGGAGGTGCTTTAATAAATTCAAAAGCAACGTCAAACGGGTTCATCATAATCACTTAATCTAATTCAGGTTTAGTTAAACTGCTAAAGAAATCAGGGTGATTATCTTCATAGAATTTGTCAACATCTTTCTTGGAATTGCGATGATTCATTTCATCTCTTCTTTTTTGTGCAGTCTGCTTCTTTTTATGATGCTCATCTATTTCTTTATGTGCTTCTTCATACGCTTGTTGTAATTTTTCATCATCACCAGCAACTAACTCACTCTGTGGGTCGGCTGGATTATCCATTAATTGTCTCATTGGTCCTGCTGCTTTTAAAAAAGAAAATGCTGCGTCTATTGGTTTCATATCATCTACTCCTTGTTACTCTAATTAATCCGGTTTGTGTCCTCATTTTTGGTCTAATTGCTCCACGAGCCAAATTACGTTTGTACTTGTGTTGAGTGCGTGCGTTCTTAACTTTTCGGCTAAGACGTTGAACTTTGGCTTGTGCGAGTCGTTTTGGTCTATCTTGAATGTAACTTTTTCCCTTTAGTAGTTGTAAAGTTATATTCATAGGTTCACTTCTATTAATCCTCCATTGACCTTCTTGACCACTTTTACTCCAAAATTTTTTTCCATCAGCGGTTTGATTTTCAGATGGAACTAAATTCATATTTTTTCGTTCACCTATATGTGCCATTAAATCGTACATGTCAGAACCAATACCTCGTCTTCTATCTGCTTCATCAACATAAACATTGTCTGCTGCTAAATTTCCCGCTTCTTCATCATCTAATTTGAAATCTTCTCTTGCAGGTACTCTACTAAAGGTAGCCTTACCTCTAATGTTTGTAGGTTCTCCAAAACTTTGGTCTTCTGTATCTGTACCTATTGGTGTTCTACCTACTTTTCCTGCAACAACTTGTGCAAACGGTTTTCTACCACCTAAACCTTCTGTTTCTGCTCTTAATTGATAATTAGGAGAGGTGTATTCGTTTGCTTCAGTTCCATCTTCATAAGCATCAGCAGTATGAATTGTTCTTCCATTGTCTTGTACTTGCTGATATGTTGAGAAATCTACAGGTGCTTTCCGTATAACACCTACGTACATGATAGGTCTTACGAAAGGCGACAGCATTTTTACCTTCCCCTTCCTCCGCTTATTATGGTCGACCCATTTGAAGAAGCGTGGTCTGTTTTAAAATACGGCGATGCTAAAACCACTGAAGGAAAAGTAGGTGCTGGTGGTGGTGCTGTTGGTGGAACTGCGGCAGGTGCTGCTGGTGGTGCTGCACTTGGTGCTGCGATTGGAAGTGTAGTTCCGGGAATTGGAACAGCAATTGGTGCAAGAGTTGGTTCACTAGTCGGTGGTATGGCTGGCAGAAAAGCAGGGAAAAAAGTTGGTGCTAAAGTAGGCGACACAGGTAATAAAATACAAGAAGCCGCTACGGACGCTAGAGAACACGCTGGCACAACAACTGGTTTCAATTCAGAGTAATATCAAAAGAATTATTGTAGAGACTGTACAATTCTGTGGCTTTTTCTATCATTTCAGGGTTATCACTTTGCATCATCTTAACAATTGTATGAACAATTTTGTCTCTTTGAGATTTAGTAAATGACAAACCTACAGGCTGAGACTTTAACATCAACCAAGCATCATCAAACGCTCTTTGGCTCGCACTCATCTGTATATATGCTACACGTAGTGTGTAAATAAAACTTGTGCTTTATATACTGTTGGCGTTAATCACCTGCTTCATAGTCTTCTTCAGTATATTGTGGTTTATTTGTAACACCAACCATGTTTTTATTGTATTCTGCAATTTGACGTGCAATTTCGTTTTGTAAAGTATTATTTTCTTGTTCTTTCTTTTCATTTTGTAAAGCAACTGGCGAACCGGGCATAACATAATCATCTGGAAGTAATTCATCACCATCGTCTTCTTCTTCTTCGTCAACATCTTCTTTGTAACCATATAATTTTTCAGCCATTTTTTTGTTGTTATCAACCACACCAACATTGTCTGAAACTTTATCATAACCATCAAAAGAATTGTCTAACTCATCATTATGCACAGCATGAGCCAATTTGTGGTTTTTCAATGCATTATTCCAATTTTCATCACGCTGTGACTCAGGAGTAGCCAACAACATAGCACCACTAGCAAGATTTTCTCCATACATACCCAATGCGTCTTGGTCTACTGCACCTTGTCTTTTCATTTCTGCCAATATAGCCAAAGTGTTGAAATCTTCTTCATGTTCTGCAAATCTTTGTCTTTCATCATCAGACATTGAGTCTAACCAATCTTGCCTAACTGTTTCTGCATGTTCATCGTCAGCGTAAACACCACTACCGCCTCTCGTTACTGCAACTTCATTTTTTCTTTTTATTTTATTTTTTAATCTTTCAACGGCTTGTCGTTTTTGTTCTTCTATTTGCATTTGTGAACCTTGCGATTCATCAGTTCTTTCTCTAAACGAAGGTCCTAATTTAAATTCTTCATTCGATTCGTCTTGTCTTATTGGTATAGAATATTTTTTACTACGTTTTCTAGGAAAAGCAAGTTTTCTTTCACTTGGATTAAAAGATTGAGGTTCTGTAGCGGGTTGCTCAGATACATCGTTGCTCATATTTTCATTATTTCTAAATTCAGCAAGTTGCCTTTGTATTTCAGCCATTAACTTTGCATCATCATCGGCCTTCAAAAAAGACCAAGCGATGTCAAATTGGGTCAACATCTCCGCCTCTTTCGGGATTTGATTGACCCATTTGTCTTCTAGCAGCATCTCTTGCTGCTCTCATTTCTGCTAATTTTTTAGGGTCAATAGACTCTTTAAGTAATCTAAATGCTAAATTCATAGGCTCACCAGTTAATTTTTGTTGCATTGATGTAAAAGCAGGGTCACTTATAGGGGCACTCCCATCACCCCCGCATGATGGGCATGGGTCTCCTATTTGTCCTGCTTCTGGATTAGGGTCAAACCTTCCTCTTGCTTGCGATGCTCTAAACGGAATTTTACCAGTACCTTCACAATTTTTGCACATTCCAACTTCCATGTTATTTTTTAAAACACTCCATGCTTTTTTCATAGTACCATATTTTTTCATTTTGTCAGGAGTTGCCGTGTCTGTAGGTTTTTTTGGCATTTTAGGTCCAACAGAAATCACAAGAGCCATCGCAGGTTTCTTTTTGTCATCACTTTTCATCATATCCGGGTTAGGTTTGTTCATCATAGCCATTTCTATTTTTTTTCTTTGCATTTCTTCCGGCGTTAGCCTATCATCTGCTGAATTTGGCCTATTATTCCTAACATTATCCAACAAAACATGGTCAGGCGTAGAATATTCGCCCGACCTTTTCGCCTTTAACACAAAATTTGGCGACAAATAATGAAAATCACTGTTTTTACCAAAGCCGCTGCTCATAACGTCTTGTCCGACTTAGTGTTTGGATATTAACATAGCGGGAAACAATGTTTTGGGGCAACAACGCACCCCCAACAACAAAAATTTACAAAAAATTTTTTTAAAAGTGCGTTTCCGCTATGTTTTTCGCCCTCAGTCAAATTTTTTCACAGCGTTGTGTGTGACTAAAAGAGGGTTACGTGGCCTAGGGTTACGTATCACTCCGCCTTAGCGTGACGCTAAAAGTGCTTAATTACGTTGGAATCAAAGGTTGTTGGTGGGGCGAGCGTGACGCTAAACTCAGCGTGATGCTAGGGTTACGTGCCAACAACAACAACCCACCGAGCGTGACGCTGTTGGTGTTGAGGGTTTGTTGTTGGTGGGTCGCCTGATACCCCCAACCTTCCAACAACGCTTCAACAACAGCGTGATGCTGCATTTGCTTGATGCAAACACCAACAACCCACTCCCAATGTTGGAACTTCCCACCCATATGGTAGGGGTATACTATACCCTCCTCTTGTTACCGACAGGTAAAACTCACACACACGGTAGGGTTACGTGAAAAAAGTACCGTTACCAGTCAAAAAAAATGGACAAGTCCTATCAAAAATCCACTTCAGTATATAAAAGAACAGAATATGAAGTTACCATGTCAAAACAGACTGAGAAAAAGATGAATGTAAAGATGAATGAGGACGGTAAAGTGTCTTCCTATGAGGGTGCATATGGCTCTCTTGTGAAGGGGTTATCATCCCTTAAGGCGGGTCAAGTACTACGTAACGAACACTTCGATTGTGATACAGTCGATTATCCTGTGGTATGTAAAACACCTACCCCTGCTGTGATAACCTACGAACAAGCACAAGTATACCTAAATACATGGGCTGCTAACCTATCTAGGGATGCGGATAAAGCAACAAGTGTCATACGTACTGCTAAAGGTGAAGTAAGCATAGTTGGGCCAGCCGCACTACGTGGTAAATCCACCAGTGCATTGATGAATATACCATACCAAGTAGGTGGGCAAAACCCACGTAAGATTAACCTAATGGCATATGGCCTAAGTGGTGCTTCTTTCGGTGCTGGTATTGCATATAGAGCAATCACACGTACTCCTAAGAATGCTAGACCACACGAAGAGAAAATGGCTGATGTGAAAGTGGCTTACAATTGGGGTGTAGGTAGAACTGCTGAATCCGAAGGTACTCGTAAAGACGCTATCAGATGGGCAAGCAATCAAAACTTCCCTATCCCTGCCGATACACCAGAAGACTGCAAAGGATTTGCTTCCTACATCTATGCTCGTAATCATGGACTTATCATGGAAGGTCGTGCCTTAGATAATACTGTGAATGCACCTGTTGTAGATACTCCTACCTCTACTCTTGGGTATGAAGAACTCGTAAAACAAGGCATTCAGATATATGGTGCAGACACAGAGAAAGTCAAAGCATACGTACAAACCATGTCTACAATGCAATAAATGTGTACTCACGTATAGTTCAGACCGCATAACCACCCTATGGGCTTCGGCTCATAGGTGTGGCCTAACACACGCCTCACCCCTCACGGGGTGGGGCTTTTTTTTTGGCTTGCGATATGCACCCTATCGCAATAGTGCCTAATTACGTCAAAAATCAACAAAGGTGCGTTATACGTCTAAAAATCGGGGTTGCCACCCATATGGATGGGTATATTCTGATAATATGTAGGTTTTTGATAGAGCGGTACGCACAAAGAGAGGACTATCATATCAATCAAACCGTTGTTGTTGGGGAACATGACGTAACCCCGTATGCAGTGCCACTATTTTCAATCCCTATATACATATACGCACGTATGTGTATAAGCAAAAAGCAAATACACGTCAGCAAATGTTTCTAATTAATCTATTATTCATCTATACATAATAATAATAGTAGTATATATTGAGTGTAGGGGGGTATGAATAATAATAAAGTCCGAATTATTCATGTGTACAAACGAATTATTGGAATCACTAGAATAATACCCTCGCAATAGGTTGTTGTTGGGTTTTTGTTGTTGGATTGCGTGTAGTGAGTGGGCTTGAATTCTTTTCAGTATATAAAAGAACAGAATTAATAAAGGATATGATTGAAAATAAAATGAACATTATGGAAGAAATAGAAAATGGTAGTAAGTTACTCATCGTAAGGGATGCAGTACCTTATGGTAAGGTTGGTGTAGACATCATCTTGGACAATGGTGAGATACATCAAGGTGTGATTGACATACATGCTCATCGTGAATTATTACGTAAATCTAGTATCCGATTATACCGAGAGGCATTAGATGCCATAGCAGATTACTACGGACTGATAACGCTCATGGAATCTTTAGACGACCCATTGGTAATGAACATCATGGAAGAAATAGAAAGTGGTAGTAAGATACTCATTGTAAGGGATGCAGTACCAGTGGGTAAGATTGGTATAGACATCATCTTGGACAATGGTGAGATACACAAAGGTGTGATTGACATACGTACTCATCGTGAATTACTGATAACGCTCATGGAATCTTTAGACGACCCATTGGTGGTGACAGAATGAGTGATGAAGGGTTGAGAATAATAACTCCCGAAGATATTGTCTTTAATGCTTCTGAATTTACTCACGCATTACGTAAATCTAGTATCCGATTATACCGAGAGGCATTAGATGCCATAGCAGATTACTACGGAAGACTAGGTACATGGGAACATGATGATGATGGGAACATGGTTTTAACGAGGGATGTAGAATGAATTGGAATGAAGCAGAAGAATTGATGAAGACGGCGAGAAACAAGAAAAAGGGTAAGCCTATTGGAAACAACACACGGTTGTACTTCACTACTGCCGAAGAAATTAAAGGAACGCGTGGATGGAATCATAATCTTACATATTCTTTTGAAAAGAGTAAAACGGATGCCTTTCCATACTACACAATACGCCTACATGGTAATAGAATCATAGACATATACGAGGACAGAATCTTGCCATCAGACGGTGGTTGGCAATCAGTTACTACCAAAGCACGATTGAATGAATACTTACCAAGAGGATTCCGTGTATTCCAAAAGAATTGGGAATGGTACTTAGAAGATACATATGCAAATACATCCTTTCCCTTTGGTGATGTGTATTATATATCTACAAAAGACATCGTATCATTCGTCAATGGAGAGTGGTCATCAAAGGTGATGTTGTATAGCACACATCCAAAATACCCTGAAGTGTATGGAAATGCCCTATTTGGGATGTTAGATGATGAAGAGGAAGGTGAAGATGAATGACAGAGACAAAGCAGATATATGAATATGAAGAGAAGACTGATGAAGATGGTTATGGGTACAGGGAGTTGTATATAGTACGTAAGGGTGGTAATAATAATTTCAATGACATAACATTACACGTTTGTAGGACAGGTAAGAAAGAACAATACTACACATTGTATTATGAAGGAGTAGTTTATAATGGAAGGGGTGCGGCACAGTTCCAATACTTTGTGCAAAACCTATCACATAAAGCAGACGATGCAACAGAAAAAGCATTCGCAAGGGCAAGAGAACTTGCAGATTCAGGCGTATGGTTGAACGTAAGAGTAGAGCATCACGAAGAACCTAGACCTGTCTATACTAAGTACGAAGCATTCGGTTTGACATTTAATCTATCGAACAAGAAGAATAAGAAAGGGAACAAAACATGGTATGCTACACCTAACCAAGAGTTTTGGGATTTGTGGAATAAAGATAAGGCCGCCATAAAAAAGGATGGGTATAGATGTTTTAAGACTGATGATGGTGATTGGTTAGTGCTTAGAGAAGGATTAGTAATAAAGAGTATGAAAGATATAATGGAGATAATATAAAATGAAAACAGTATATAAAAGAACAATAAAGAAAGGAGATGAATAAAATGAGAAGAAGAAAATATAATAGTAAGAATGATGACAGATATTTACCTGCTAATGAAGAAGCAAGGATAAGAAGTAAGAGTAAGTGGAATAAAATCGACAGGGCTAAGATAGAAAAGTGGGGTAGAGATTCACAATTGAAGTATGAATATCTCATGAATCAACAAGCGGCTAAAGCACAGATTGATTACTTGATTAGACAATTGAAAATACATGGTAAGAATGGTAATATGTTCAATACTTACGATGAGTTACTAGAAAAATTAGAACAAGCACAAAAGATTGCTTGGCCTACAAAGGAGATGAAATAATATGGATAAAAGAATGACGATAGAGGAAATAAAGAAGAAAGATTGGTTACATTGTAATGTAACAGAAGAATGTAGTGAGAAAACTGTGGACTATGATGAAGATGCAAATGATTTCTTTTGTGAACAGTGTGGTTCTCAATGGATAGTCATGGGCCATACAGACGAAGAAAAGAAAGCGATGAGAGAATCAATAGCAAAACAGATAAGGGAGATGAAATAATATGACGATGAGTATACAACAGAAGAAACAATATGCAAAGATGAAGAGAGAAACTGCTAACGATGAGTGGTTTCAGAAACTAGAGGGTGCGATACAGGGTGAGAAGTTGGCTTGGCGTAAGCATTGGAAGGGTGGTAAGAGTAGTATGCCATCCAATCTAGTGTCTAAGAAATCATATCGTGGTGGTAATCTAGTCATGCTTTGGATTGAAGCGATGACTAATGGTTGGACTGACCTACGGTTTGCTACACGTAAGCAGTTGATGGCTAAGAAAATGTCAATCAAAGGCTTGAAGAATGGTACAGGTGTAAGCATCAAGTGGTTCAATACTACTAAGTACACTAAGAAGAATGATGAGGGTGAGGAAGAAGAACACTACGGTCGTACACTTAGATACTATGAAGTGTTTTGTGTTGAACAATGTGAGGACTACGTAGCACCCGTTGTTGAGAATGCTGAAGAGATTGTACCTGTGTCAGAAATGATGGAACACATGGATGAATACGTAGCATCGCAAGTCAATCTTGATTACTCAAGAGGTGGCGACAGAGCATACTATACACCAGTACACGATAAGATTGTACTACCACCACATGAGTCATTCACTGACAGCATGGGTGAAGTGATGACTGCTATACATGAGGCAGTTCACTCCACTGGATATGCAACAAGACTAAATAGAAATCTCAAGTCTCACTTTGGTTCGGCGGAGTATGCCTACGAGGAATTGATTGCTGAACTTGGTTCATTGATTGTTACACTCACTCTTGGTGGTGAGTTCAAGCCTGACTTGGTGGCCGAAGAGAATGCTAACAACGTAGCATACTTACAGTCATGGCTCAAGGCTTGCAAAGATAAAGACAAAGCATTGAACAAAGCGTTTGGTGATGCACAGAAAGCGGCTGACTACATACTGTCAGCGATACTAGGGGGCGAGGAAGAATGAGAGGATTAACACAAAATGAAATACAAAGAAGAATGTTAGCAAACGTAACGAAAGCCATGTGGGATGATTACCGTAGTGTACAGGAGTCAGGTACAATGAATATGTTTGGACATTGGTATGCACCTGAAATCATATCGAGGTTCGATGACTTGCTTGATTGGTTTGAGACTGAAGGTAACACTGATGACTATGACCCTGTTGCTATGAAAGCGATAGTTGAATTGCGTAAGAAGAAAGCAAGAAGAGTAGCATTACGTGAAGAGTTGGCTAGGTTAGATGCTGAATTAGGAGGCGAGGAAGAATGAGTGATGTAGTAAAGACAAGAGAAATGATGGTGAACGCATTGATAGAGACAGACATCGCTTTAATAGAAAACTCTTATACTTACGGCGACCGTGAGTTTCTTTGGGCTATTCTATCAGGTGATGGTTGGATTCCATACAATCAATTAACTGATGAGCAAGTGAGGGAAATGTACGCTGAAGCGTTTGATATGGGGGAAGAAGAATGAGTTCAGTACCATTTGTAGATGCGTATGTTCAACACCATAAATATTGGAAAGAGAAAAGTAAACATGGTGATGAAGTAATAAGAGTACAGTATCTATTGACACGTAGAAGATGGGAAGAAGATTGTTTTACAGTGGATGCTAAGTATGGTAAAGAAAGTATGTTTCCAAATGCCACAGTAAGTAAAGCCGAAGCAATTAGAAGGGTAGAAGAATGTGAAGTGGACGCATACCATACGAGTTATTTGAAAGATACAAAACCAAAAGTCGCAGGTATAATATATACATACAAATGTCGTAACACAGGTAACGTCTACACTGACCTACCAATAGATACTGAACATAATGTAGGTGATTTCCGTTGGCATTACACTGAAAAGTGTGAAGGTAGATATCAAGATGATGATGTGAACAAGGTTTGTCGTCCATGTAGACAAGCAGAAGCAAAAGGACATAGACTGCTGACAGATAAAGAGTTACACGATTTGAACGAGAGAGGATGGTAATCATATGAGTGAAGTAGATGTATTTCCAATAGTTCTTGTTGGTGTTGCGTTTTTGTGGTCGCTTGGCAACCTAGTATATGAATGTGTAAGGAGTAGATTAGCATGAATCGTAGGGTATTAAGACGTAGAACAATAGAAGCAGAACGATATAACAGGATGTATAGAAAATGGAATAACCCTAGTATCTCCATAGATTTAGAATCAGATTGGGATAGGAATAATCCATACCATGCTAACATACATACGATATTAAAAAATGGAATAGAGTTTCCTGATTATCAATGGGATAATGAAGCAAAAGTAAGATGTCTTAAAGATGACAAGATTACAATCGCTAAGGCAATTGATTTACTAGAGAATGCTTACAAGCGTAAAGAGTATTACAATTTAGGTATAACAGAATCTTACTTGTGCGATGACTTACATGATTATTTATATGATGCACCTGAAGGTGTTGAAAAAGTTGTAGTTCCTTTGGGTGTGCGTATGGTTAAGGATGCCATACACATGAGAATGAATAAGGATGATGTTGCTAGAGGTATAGTAAGTGGTATGAGTGGTAGAAGATGGAAGGCTGAATCACTTGAGTGGTCAGTGCCATTGAGTTCATGTATGGAATTACTTTCGCTTCTTGATGAACATAGTGAGTGTGCTAACATGGCTACTTCAATCAGAGAGTTACCTCAAGTTGCTTCATACCTAGAAGGCAAGGTTGAAAGAATAGCAATTAGTGGTGCAGTATCTTTAGAAGATGATGAAACACTAGAAGACATGAAGAGTAGACTAGCAGTACAGTTTAATCCCGATTTAGAATTGTTCGGCTTTCAGTATGTAGGTGTGAGATATGCTGAACTATCGGGTGGTCGTTGTTTAATTGCTGATGACATGGGTGTTGGTAAAACGATACAAGCCATAGCGTATGCAGCACTTCATCCTGAACATTGGCCTGTGCTTGTTGTTGTACCACTTATCGTAGAACAAAATTGGAAGAAAGAAATACTACGTTGGGTTAAAGATGCAACGGTGCAAGTAGTTGAAAGGGGTGATGATGAACTGGAAGACGTAGACTTTACAGTAATCACCTACGCTAAGATGGCTAAACAAGAGAGCAACATACTCAAACGTGGGTTTAATCTTGTTGTGTTTGATGAATGTGATAACATGAAGAACCCTAAAGCAAAAAGAACTATGTCTTGTTTGAAGGTTGGCGGTAGTGCTGAATCAATACTATGTATGTCAGGTACACCCATATCTAACAGACCTATTGATTTCTTTACTATACTACAAATGCTTAGACCTGCTGACTGGAGAGGTAGATGGCAAGATTATGTTTTAAGATATTGCGATGGTAGAAGACCTGAAGATAATCATGGTTTTTGGTATACTAAAGGTGCAAGTAATACACAGGAATTAAATGCTATGTGTAGAGACTTTATGATACGTAGACTAAAAACAGAAGTCTTACCACAGTTACCTAAGAAAGTAAGACAGTCATTTATTGTACAACCTAGTGAAGATGAGTTAGATGATTACATGGAGACACAAGCGTCATGGGTTTCACAATATGATATGTATAAAGCACACAAAGGTATGCCGAGAGGTTTTGTATTGAACATGATGACTGACTTAAGAAAACTGTGTGGACATTTAAAAGTAAACAGTGCGGTAAAGTACATAGAAGATTACAGGACTAATAATAATAACAAACCAATCATAGTTTATACGCACCACAAAGATGTGTTGGAGGATTGCATGAGTGAGTGTGTTGCATCGGGTATCAAAAGAGTAGCAAAGATAACAGGTGATACATTGTCTAAGAAGAGACAGGAAATTGTAGATGACTTTCAAGATGGTAATTTAGATATACTGTTTTGTTCTATAACTGCTGCCAATGCAGGTATTACTCTTACTGCCGCTGATACTGTTGTATTCTTAGAACGTGAGTGGGTATCAGGTTGGGAAGAACAAGCAGAAGATAGAGTGCTAAGGATAGGTGCTACTGGTGATACTTGTTGGGCTATCTATCTAACAGTTGATGGAACAATAGACCAACACTTCGACCGTGTGGTTGAGGAAAAGAGAAGAGTCATATCATCCATTCTTAATGGTACTGAAGAAGCAGTAAATAGGGGTGAGATAGTTGAACAGATACTACAAGGTATGGTAGAGTCAGGTCAAGTACCAGCGTCTATGCTAGATGATTACAGACAAGGTAAAGGAAATAACAAAGGGGCTAAGAAATATGAATGAGAGTATAAGCACACACGGTTTTTGTTTAGTAAATGGTGTACCGGATTATGATATGTTAAGACCATCTATGTGGCATTTAAAAAAATGGTTTGATAAAGGTGCATTTACTAGGTGGGGAGAACCTATTTTTCATTGTCGTGCTTTATATGAACATCCTAGACCACCACATGAAGGGTTACTTGGTATAATGAAAAAGAACAAAAGTAAAGCAAGAAGTATGGGTATAATATGGGTAAGTAACCATGAATATATAGCCATGCAGAATGAACGTTTACACAAATACTTACCTAAGAATTTAAAGAAATATATGGAGGAGATTAAATAATGAAGAAGGGAATCTATTAACACACGCACGTAACACATAACAAACTGGCGGGGGCTTAACGGCCCTCGCCTTTTTTTTTGGCTTGGCATTTGTACCCTATACGCACGTTCTTTATATACTGTTGAGAGATGATAGTCTCCATTTTCACGTACATATCAATGAATTTATGATTCAATAATAGCGTAGCGTATAGTCAAAATCATGAAGGGTTACGTGTATATTTCTTTTATATAATGTAATACGTACAATAAGAGTTATATTTTTTTGTTCAAACAAATTTCAGTATATAAAAGAACAGAACATAAAGAAACTATGTTGAATGACAATAAGAATGAAAAATGGATTGAAGTGGTAACAAAAAGAGATGGTATGGATTATGCTACTGCCATTAGATATAGTGATATAACTGCTATACAGATGAGAGTACTGGGAAGTAATCATCCAAAGGTTATAGATGTAGATATACATGTATCATCAGATACAATATTTACCACAGTTGTAACACCAACTGAAGCAAATGAAATGTGGAATGAGGTAATAGGAGTGAATGAAGAATGAGTGAAGATATAAGTGATAAGATAGAGAATGGTCAATGGGTAGAAGGCGAAAAAGTGGGATTTGAATGTCCTGATGGAAAGGTGCGTTTATTCTATTGTGGTGGTAGTGGCTACGGACAAAGATGTGGTGGTTGGGAACACGAAGAGACAGGACAAATATTCGCAATTGCCAATTGGGGAGACCGCAAGTGGAACAAAGATACTGTTGAGTATTTGCAATTGAGTAGTGCGATGAAACCTGAAACAACTGACGGCGATATTTTGAAAGTATACACAACGACTGAGTCTGGTCTGTGTAACCATCCCTATGGAGAACAAATGTTGTGGTGGTTTAAACAAAAAGATATTGATGTATCTAAATTGAAACCAATTAGTTTTACTTGGGAACATAATGTTGGAGTAAGTTACACGTTAGAGAATGGTCCACAGAAAGATAAAGCAGTTAAAGAACCAATCCCTGCATGTATACCTCGTGGTATGTTTTATGGTGTAACGAATAAGAAATATCTTGAGAACGATTGGGATTTGAAAGAAGATGCTCAAAGTGCTAAGATTTTGAAAGCAAGGTATGTTCTCGATTGGTCAAAATTGAATTTTGAAATGACATACGCACCATCAGGAGGTAACTAAGATGGGTAAAGCAGAAAGAGAAGGTTGGAATACTTGGCAAAGATATGTATCGGCAGGTGTAGTAGAAGAAACTTTACTATGGACAGATGACCCTATTCTAGTAGATAATACACTAGGTCGTATACAGGATAAATTGAGTAAGTGTTGGCCTATTGATGCAGCAGTGGCGTACACTCTTGCTAACCACGGAGAGCAAGCACAACTTACTTGGAAAGATATGGTAAATCAAAATACACGTATTGCAACAGTTATGATGACAGGTAAGGTAGGGTACGGTAATTTACCCAGTCCTCTTGTCGAATCATGTGGACATGATGAAGTATTTACTATTAAATATGAACTACCTCTTCCTTATCTATATGAAGGCAGAATTGCTTGGAAAAATAGTAGTCGCATCAGCAAATGGGAGTACTACGATGATGCACCTGATGTGGTTAAGAAAGCGTGTCATTTTAGATGTGATTCTCCCCAATTGACAAACGGGGACTTAACAAATTTGCCAAATTTCACTGCATACCTCATGAGAGAAGAATGTAAACCTCTATTACTATATCTAGCAGAAAAATTCGGTACAGACAAATTCAATATTAGTCATGAACTTATGAGTGACAACTATGCACTTTTGTCTTCAACTAGTTTTCTATGGGAGCGTACGAAAGGTGAGTGCGGTTACACAAGAGATGATGCTAACTATGGTAGTTGTGCCCATCACAATGAAGTAACTGCAACTGATTGGTACATGATTAGAGAAGAAAAAGACTCCGATGAAATGGATACTATTTGGTATAGGGGTAAGGGTCGTGTTGTTCACAGTGGTTGGAATCATGACCAATTTAAGCGTAGAAATATAACTGCTAGAAATACAGCACTAAGTCGCATAGTACCATTCAATAGAGTCAAACGTTCACTAGCACAAAGTGTACCTGATGAAGTAGTGATAAACGAAATCAAAGGTTCAATACAACGTATGAGAAATTGGGATGGTCGTAGGTTAGTAAATAAAACTGGTATAGGTAGGAGAGCATTACATGGTTGGTCTGACTGGTCTTGGCTTACAGAAGTATCAAGTTGGATTCAAGACACACGAAGTAAGAACAGAAATGAAAATGATACTGCATGTTCAGTTTGTTATGTAGCAGGTGAAACGGAAGAACACACAGACAAATCAATATGCAGATGTGGCGATGGTTGGAGATACACAAAGTATGACAAGAAGTCATCCTATGGTCATGAAATTGCTAAGTTCCAATGGACTCCCATAGAACCACAGCGAGTTTATGTTTTACTTGGGTACAACAATTGGGAGATACCGTATTTGTTTAAGGATATTGAACATGCAGCACGATTGAGGGCTTTTATACCACAGTTGATAGATAAAATGCCAACAGGTAGTGTTGCTAAACATAAGAGAACTTGGGATTTAACAACAGGTAGTGAAGTTCTTACTGACGTTGAAAAGGAAGATATAGGTGTAAGAATAGTACGAAGAGATTTAATTCTAAGTATGAAATGGGATAAAGACCCTGAAAATTTACCGACTGCTGTACAGGTAAAAGATATGCTTTTGTTTGGTAATCCAAGTGAAGTTAATGAGGCGGTAGACTTAGTCAAAGAAGGTTATCTAAAAAGACGTAGTGGTGCTGGTTACAGTGATGACAATGCTAAAACAATACATCCACATGAAATGAAAATAATAAATAGTGCAGATAATATAGTGGAGAGTGAATGAAATGGAAAAACAATATGATGAAATGAATTTTGAAGATATGTTCAAACAACTTGTTGAAGAAGTAAACGAAGTAGTGACAGATGATAAAAACACAGGTAGGACTTTACAAGAAACTACTACCAATGAACGTGTTTTTATGGTCAAGTCACAGAAGGCTAAATCCTTTTTGAATTACATAAAAGTAGTGAAGTCAGGTAAAGGTAAATACAAAGTACCACATACTGAATTAATCTTATTAGATGATGAATACGATGTTGTACTTAGTGCTTTTAATAGAATAGGTAGCGATGTTGCTTTCCTCAGAGCATGTCCTGAATTTGCTAGACACGGTGTGTTAGAATCTATTGAAGTAACAATCGATAATTTAGAAGACTCATGGAGTAGACTACGTACCACTATGAAAGAAGCAGACCCTAATGGTTGTATGATATTACAACCTTTTGTCCCTGCTTCATCTAGTATGGTTTTAGCACCAAATGTCTATGCTTGGATTGGTCGTGACCATGATGGTATTACTGCTGGTAAAGATGGTGTAACCTTGTGTTACTTAGTTAATCCAAACGATAAGACTTGTGCTGAACATTTTCAGGAAATAGGTCATCAGCCAAACACATACGAATTAGAATATGTATATGAAAAAGACATGAACTACTTAACTGAAAAATTTGCACACGGTTCAACTAAATTTACACAATTAAGAGGTAGTGAAGCACATACAGTTCGTGGTCCACCTTTCGTATACAATAGATTAATTGATGGTGTAACAGTTGAAACTCTTTCTATGGAAATGGGTGCAGTACCTAATGGTGTTGGTAAGATAGAAGTCAAGCACGTATGGAAGACAGAAGGTTTGGAAGAACTAGCGTGGTTAGAGGCCAACATTACTAAGGACAAGATGCCTGAAGACTTCGTTATATCTCACCCTAATGGTTCATTAGGTAGTCACGTCTATGCACATTGTAGGGCACATGACATACCTTACATTGTGGCTGATGTATCTGTTGGTGATGTGTGGGTAGAAGGTAGCCCTACACATGTTGCTAAAGAAGAAGGACTTCCAATTGACCCTAACCCATACAATCCATATCTATCTGATGATATTACTGCTTTTGCTAATGGCTTAGAACGAAGTAGAACACAGTGGCGTAGACAACAAGGTTGGTTTGCACATTATTTCCACCAATGGTTGTCAGGTCATAACATGAATCCTAAACATAACTCGATGTTAGCAGGTGCTTTCTCAGGTTGGTTAGTTAAGGCCGCTGTTGGTTTATGTCTTGGTGAGTTAAGACATGGTTTCGGTATGAAGAAAGATATGTCGATTGAGTTTGCCCCAGTGCTTGTATCGGCAATAGGTACTAAAAAACTGATTGAACTAAATCATGAAAGTACACCTAGTAAGCAACGTAAACATTACTATCTTGCTATGGAAAGTTTTGATTTAACTTATGAAGAAATGGAACTAGCGTTAAATTGGTGTGGTCAACAATTCAAAACAGGTTGGTCGGGTGCATTTGGTGGTAAAGCATGGGCTGATTGTGCATTCGGTGCTGCTGAATTGGCTAAATCTATTCGCAAGTTCTTGGCGTGTCAAGATGAAGTTCATATCAAAAATGTAGTTAAACATACCAATATGGCTGAGAACTTTGCACACAACAATGGTAGTTTATACAATAAGTTCCTTGAGGGTTCAGCATTTGATTATGCTACCTTAAACGATGCAGATGACACAACAGGTTACTTTGGACATGAAGATAAAGCACTTTGTAGAATGTTCAAAACTTACGAGGTGACACGTACATTTATTGAGCAAACATTTGTGGCGACCAAACCTGAAAATGATTGGTTGGCCTTGTTTAGTTATACAGCAAAGCATAGAAAGCCATCACATTACAGGGAAGTTTGGATAACATCTAAACATATGCAACCTTCTATACGTAGTGCTGCTCTTTCGTTGGGAAGTAAGTGGTTACATCACAACACTAAGTATACTTTGAACGATGATATGTTCATACCTTGTGGTAATGAAGATTGTGAAACATGTATGGATAAAAATATAATCAATGTGTCTCTTGAAATAGGGAATGAGTTTACTAGCATGTTACTTACAGAAGACGCACCTTCGGCATTCTTTGCATTGAAGCATGACAAGTCTAGTCCACAAGCATACGGTGTTGCTCAACTAATAAAACAGAAACAGTACAATGATATTGAGCCACAAATATTTGTTGATGCTTGGAATGGTCTCACTAAATCAGACCCGATGTATAAAACATTATCAGCCATGCTTAAGAAATATCTTAAGAAAATGATTACCACTAATGTTGACTGGTCTAATCAAGTGACAAGAATATTGTCAGGAGGTGTTTTAGAATGAGTAAAGTAAATTGTCACACAGGTAATCCTTTAGTGTTTGAAACAAGTGATGGTATTAGAATATACGCTGGTGGTAATACACGTAATGGTGGTTGGATGCAAATGAAGCCACGGCCTGATTTAGCCATTGGTCCACAAGGTGTTATCAGGACAGCACGTAAGTTTGATGTTATACCAGACGGATTTACTTGTGTTAATCATGTACAAGCAATTGATACACCACACATTATTGAATTAGAGTGGCCTGACTTCAGCATACCTAGTAATGTAGGTAGAGAGTTTTGGGTATCACTTGTTGCTGATATAAAGACCAAGGGTATCAAATCTATCTCTTGTCAATGTATGGGTGGTCATGGTCGTACTGGTGTTCAGTTGGCTATCTTAGCCCACCTTATGATTGAGAAGAAGAATCAAACATGGAAAGATGCAGGTGAGTTGATACAGTGGGTACGAGACAGTTATTGTAGCCATGCAGTAGAAGCCCAGTCACAACAAGAATATATAGCCACAGTATGTCAAATACCACACGGTGAAGATAAGGTACAAACATTGTCTAGTTCAGCATCCGTATTTGATTGGAGTTCACCATCAAAAGCATTTGACCCTGATGAACTTGAGTTTGAGTTAGAAAGGAATAGTAAGAAGAAAAGTAAGAAGAAGCAGGTAGGTAAGAATTATTTTACTAGCAAGAAAAGTAAGCATAAGACAATACCTAACACTCATATCAAAGGTTATGTCTTATACTGGTGTGATGTTTGCGGTCAGTACGAGTTCAGAACTGATAAGAAATCAAATGCTAAGTTGCCTTGTACTATATGTGGTAGCACAGATATGGTGTATGGGTTAGGTGAAATGACTTTGGATGATGAGAACTATGAAGATTACTGTGAAGTGAAGTGTGAAGAAACTGGTGAGATGTTCCATCCATTAGAAACGTACAATGAAATTAGTAAACTACATCTGATAAAATTAAACAAGTACGGTAGTAATTCTAAAAACTTACGAATAAAAAATGGTGGAAAAAGATGGGAAGATAGACAGTACAAGTGTGACATATCCGGTAGAGTTAGACCACTTGTATTCTTACACTTTGAAGAACATCTTGTATGTTCAAAAGAGGTTGTGATACCTAGTGATAAAAAATTAATGACTTTTGATGAATTTGTCGAACGTGACAAAGATGTAGGTTTAGATAAGGGGAGTTTGGATGATTGGATTTAAAAAACAGTATATAAAAGAACAGATTAAAATAATAAAAAGAGGTAATAAAAATGATGAATGAACAAGAAGAAGAAAGAATGCAAGTGAAATGTAACTATGATATAGGTAGACTACACATACAAGGTGTTAGTGCTACTGTTAAACATGGTCGGAAGTATGGTATCGCTTTGAAGATGCGTACTGCTGACGATGTTTCTTTGTGGTTAAGAGAACAACCAGCGATACTTAAGTCGGCTGCTTCAGGTGAATTGATGTATATACCATTTGATGTACTCAAGTATGCAGATGGTTCATATCAGATGTTCATTAAAGGTAGTGAAGCGAATCATCCTGAAGGTGCTATGCTTGACTTACAACCTTTAGACCAAGAGATACAAAGAATGATTCGGTTTGCTGAAGAAGCGAACTTAGTAATTAATATCATAGGCGGAAGATATACACCAGCGGGAAGTGAAGAGGAATGATTGACACAGACAAATACGAAGGACATAACGAAGCACCGTGGCGAACTGCCGAAGGACAGCCATACGATGATGAAGGCTCTCACCTTGACATTGTAGATGCAAACGGGGTGTTGGTGACTGAGACATCTTACTTCACTGACAACGACCATCCCAATGCACAACTCATAGCAGACGCACCACTTCTCCTAGCAGAAGTCAAGCAGTTGCAGCCAATGGCTGATGAATTGATTGCGATATGGGAGATACTTGAGGAAGATTATCCCCATGTTGATAGGGTCATTGTAAAGGAATTGATTGAAAGAAAAATAGGAGACTATTGTGAGGTGAAAGAATGAAGTATGATATTCTGATGATTGACCCACCGTGGAAGAAACGTAAGGGCGGGTTAAGAAAAACTAGACCGAACCAAACTAGAAAGTTAGATTATGTGACTATGGAAATAGAGGATATTTTTGCGTTGCTAGATAAAGAGATATTTCCCAAAGCAAATGAAACTAATACTGTTTTTATGTGGTGTATTGATAAATATATTACAGTAGTTGACGACTATATGTTTGAGAGAGGTTATAAGAAACACTGCATATTTATTTGGAATAAATTAAATGGTGTAGCACCTGCATTTACAGTTAGATATTCTCATGAATATTTAATTTGGTATTACAAACCAAAAATGATTAAGATAGCAGAAAATATGAGAGGAAAATTACTAACAGTGTTTGAAGAAAAATCAAGACAACATAGCAGAAAACCAAACTATGCCTATGAAATGATAGATAAATTATATCCTAATTCTAAGAAGATAGATGTTTTCAGTAGGGAAAATAGAACTGGTTGGGAAATTTGGGGTAACGAAACAGATAAGTTTAAGGAGATGAACTAATGAAAACAGCAGTAAAAGTAAGATATTTTAGTAAGTTTAAAGCAAGACATAAACATTACCTAGCAGGTAAATATAGAGTAAAGAAAGGAGATGAAAAAGAATGATAATGAAATGGATAAATAAAAAGATAGATGAAAGAATAATGAAAAAGATGAGTGAACCAATTGATAAACTTGAAGATGTGGTCTATGAAATAGCACATGAGATAGATATTGACTATGATAAATTAGCAGAAGCACTGTCTATTGACCCTGCTGATATTGCTGGTGGAATGAATGAGAGTGAGATTGCTGACCACATGGAAGTCGATTACTACACCTTAGCAGACAAGATAGATGTACAAGATGTTGCTTCTCATGTCAATAGTAGCGACATTGCGTATGAATTAGATATTGATTACGATAAGTTAGCGAAGTTGATAGACGTAGACGCACAATTTGGTTCAGCAGAAGTAGCAGCAGAAATAGATATGTCAGAGTTAGCGGCTCAAGTGTACGGTAATTTCGTATCTATTGAAGATGTTTCATCAATAATAAGCGACATCAAAAGTATTGTATTAGCAGTACGTAAGGAGGAAGAATAAATGCCAACAAGAACAATAAAACAACTAAGAAATTTACTTAACTCATTGGAGAAAAGATTTATAGAAGACCTTCAATATGTTGTGTGGTTAGAAGAAACACATAGACACCTCTATCCCGATAACGACATCTATACTGTTTATGAAAAAGCAACAGGTATCTTTGCGGAGGAAGAGTAATGTTATTAAAATGTTCAAACTGTGATACTTATTTTCAATGGATTTTACAATATGGAGAATGTGTAGGATGTGGTTTTACAGTTGAAGTTTGTGAGGAGGAAGAGTAAATGAATATATTTGTATTAGACGAAAACCCAATTAGGGCAGCACAGGCGATGGATTGTGTGAGAGTGCCGAAAATGATTGTTGAGACAGCACAGATGATGGCATCAGCCCTACGTAGGCATGGTGTCACAGATGAGCGTATGCCATTGACCAAGAGTGGCACACCATACAAGGGTGCGTACAAATATCACCCATGCACTGTGTGGGCTGGTGACTCATGGAAGAACTTCGACTGGTTGACATCACATGGGATAGCACTGTGTGTTGAGTACAGACACAGGTTCGGCAAAGAACATGCTTGTGAGGATGCTATCTGTTACATGAATGCCATGCACGTTGATGGGTTCAGCCATCTCAATAGAGACAGACTGACACCATTCGCTCAGGCTATGCCTGATGAGTACAAAGATGATGATGCAGTCAAAGCCTATCGTGCCTATTATCACAGCAAGATACACAGTAAAGGTGGTGTGCATTACAGACACACAAGCCCGCCTGACTGGTGGACGGGGGTGACAGCATGACATACAAGTTTGAATGCAAACACTGTGGCTCTACTGATTTGGAGTTCAAGATGTGGGTGAATCAAGATATGGAGATTACAGATGACTGTGAGGAACATCCCTTCTGTAATGTATGTGAAGAAGAAACGAGGGTGACAGTATGAACGAGATAAGATTGTCAAAAGAAATGAAGTTCATGTTATTACAACTAACGGCCAACGATGGTACACCTAAGAGAATGGCAAACATAGTACACGATGAGTTTTTAACTTCCGTTGATATGGGTGGCAAGGTTAACCCTAAATTTCTGAAAGATACCATACGACTTTTGAAACATTGTGATTACTATTGGGGTGGAGGTTATGTTGAAGAGTTCATTGCGGAATTGAAAAAGTTATTACCAAATATGCAAGGTAAGTTGAGAGCATGTTTGGAGGTGGAAGTATGATATTATTAAAACAAATACAAAAAACATTGGATGAACTTAATGAGAAGATAGGTAAGCAATTGTTGATACCCCCCATTGTAGCAGACCATGTTGAGGCTAGGCGAAGACTGTTCACCAAAGTAGTATCAAAAGTAGAAGATACTGGTATTGCACATACTGGATGGTTAGAAATCCATTCAGCCTTATCTATTGAAGATGGTATGACTCGGTTGTTGTTGTGTGAAGAACTAGCAGAAGCGTGGGATGTACCGTTATCTTTTATGACTGCTTTTGATTTCTCAATGTATACAGAACCTGCTAGAATGTATATCGTCAACAGAGGGGTTATACCTTTGTTAAGAATTAATAAATCTACACCCCACTTGTTACGTATAGCATACGATGGTGCATTACTAGGGTTATGGGACATGGAAGATGTGTTAACGTTACCACCTGCGTATGAAAGTTTACCTGCGAGCGTTATGGAAAACTTAGATTTTGGTGAACACAATACAGGCTATGGAGCGTGGTTCGCATGAGGCGAAGACAAACACATCAGTGGAAACATAAGGTAACGGGCGAAAAGAAACTATGGATTCCCCTAGAAGATATAAATGAATACGATGCAGTAGAAATTGTACACGAAGATGATAGTCGTTCGAGGGATAGCATATGAGTATGTTTGCAACATGTACTAAATGTGGTACACAATTTAGAAAGTTTTCCATGAAGGCAGTGGGTGGTCTTTGTTTCAAATGTAAAAAGGGAGTTGGAGGAGACAGTAGGAAAAAGAATAATGTCTATCTTAAACCACCTAAAGTATTAAAGGACAATGAAGAATTAGATATGGAATTTATGCGTGAAGAATTTGAAAAGTTAAAACACGTAGTTCATTCTATTGTTCCTGATGATGCTATAACGCAAACCATCAAAATTGTTTCAGATAATTTGAAAAAAGACATTGAAAAACATATTAAGAAAGGTGTTAAGAAAGAACGTGAGAAATATATGAGAAGTTTATCAATATTGAATACACGTCAATTGAGATTAGAAAATCATGTATCTGAAATGTTTGATGGTATCTTAGATGAATTAGTTCTACATAAGGGTGGCAAAGTGAAGTTTAAACATGATAAATATAAAGAAATTATAGAAAGGAGGAAAAATGAATGAAGAAAATATGTGCTAGGGCTGAAGAAGCGATAATGAAATATGCGAATGAACACACACCATGTACGGTGTTAGAAATTTTTGAAGGTGCGACATTGAAGAATGGTAAGTTGTTAAGACTTAGCAATCATTCAATTAATAAATTTAAAATTAGTCACATATTAAGAAGAAGTAGTGAGTTTAGAGTAGATGATACAATAAAATTACATAGTTCAAGATATGGTATTAACAGAAAGGCTAATGTCGATGTGTGGGTGAAAGTGAAATGAAAGAGAAAGGTAAAAACCATATGAGTGTAGATGATATAATGGTAGATGCAGGTCATGCGAAGTATAGTTCAGATGAAACTATTGACATTGTGTACAGCACATTCAAGGGCAACTTTAGAGGTGAGATGGAATTAATTGAAGTCTATATGATGACTGAAGATAATTCTAAATGTCCTAGTTGTGGTGAGGAAAATACAAAAAGTGCTTCAATGATTACTAATTTAGGTAAAATATTTGCATGTAAAAGTTGTAAGTTGTTTACTTTAGATAGATTAGAAGAAGAACAGTATTTAAAAGAACAGAATAAAAAATTAATTAAGATGGAGGAAGAATGAAATGACTGAAATTTGGAGAGATGTATCATTTGAAGGTAAGTGGAAGAATGGTAAAGGACATGTTGTCCTAAGCCAAATTGAATACTACAACAGGCAATGGATAGACTTGAGAATCATGAATGTCCAAAGACCCGTTGGTGAATCCCAACATACAAGACATGGTGTAAGGCTTACACTAGAACAAGCGGAGATGCTTCTTCCGCAACTACAAGAAGCGATAATAAAAGGAAAAGAAGAGAGTGAGAAAAATGAAAGAAGAAATAATGAATGATGACGGTAGTACGGAAGAGATAGACATAATGTTCATGCTAGTAAGTAGAACCAAAGAAGAGTTGGCAGCAGACCCCAATGATTTTTGTGACGATGGTATAGTTGTTGAAAGAGAAAAAACCTATGTGTACACAGACATGGATGCAGCAGTACATGCTTTGATTGAAGTACTGAATGCAGAAGCAAATCATTACTCTAAGATGCCGGAGTATTTTCAGCACCCTGATAAGGATGAGTGTAATTCTGTGTTCGAGTCGGAGGCTCAGTATCAAGACGTAGAACGATTGGAAGCGGCATTGTTCAGGCAATACCTGCTTGGTCCTAGATTTGGTGAGCCTGACATCAAGGCGTTGTGGGAAAAGCATAAAGAGAACGATGATTGGAACGAAGAAGGCTATGTTGCATACCGTGAGTTCTTGACTATACTGAAGAATTATGATGCCAGTATTACACCTGAAGAACTACAAGAGAATGCGAGAGGTTTGTTGAACAAGATGATATCCGACACTGACTGGACAGTCACGCTGGATAGAGGGGACAAGGTTCGCACAGTGAGAGAGCCATACGGACAGTACTTCTACAAGAACACGGTTCAATTGAAGGTAGCGAGAAGTATTACTAAGACGATGCTCGATTGGGATATGAATACGAGCATGATAAAGAGTTGGAGATACAGTGAGACTGAGGAAGGCAAGGCTGAGATTGAGGCAGAGAAGGAAAGGCATAGTGACATGATGACATACATGGGAGAGAGTGGGCTGACATCATACACAGTGGATGACGATGGTACTTACTCCATGTGGAGAGGTGAATAAAGGAGGAAAAAATATGAAAGAAGAAATAATGAAACAAGAATGGAATGATGGAATAGCGAAGGTGTTGAAAACCATTGCTGGACCGATTGCGAAGCAAGAGAAAGAACGACATAATGCAGATGAGGATTACTATGCTGACCCTCAATTGTATATACAGGATTTGGTGACGGGTGCATCTTTAATGATACAGCCTGATGTACTTAAAACGACAGGAAAAACAAATGGTCGTGGTTATAGAAGTTGCAGTGCAGTTACACAACGAATGACTTCTAAGTTACCTACTAAGAAAATAGTAGGTAGATTGGTTAGTATGATGGTACGAAACTTTGTACCTAAAGATGCTAGTCCTGAAGTATACAGCACAATGGTTGCTAAATTTATTGATGATACTGCTGCGGAAATTGCTAACGAAAGTAAATGGTCGACTGATGATACAAAGTATGCAGATGCAGTGAACAAAGCAATTAGTGATTTGTTAGAACATACTGTATCTACTAGGGCTGGTGATACATTGCTGAATGTCAAAGCAGTGCCGATGAATGCTATGATTGAGTTAACATCACCAATGAAAGAGGTGATAAAATGATGACAGACCATCCTGAATTTGCAGAATTTATTTCTGAAGGAGGAACATTGGGAGATACACTAACAAATCTCATAACAGAAATTCAGAAGTTGCGTGAAGAAGTCAAGCGGCTTAGAGGCGATGAAGGCGGGTGGATTGAATGATAAATTATGTAGAACCTAATGGGGAGATAATTTGCTCCTTCAAAGACTTAGATGATTTAATAGAAAACTTCCTTGATAATCAAGGTGGTCATTTTGTGCTGGAGAGTGAAGAATAATGTTTGGTAATCTTAAGGCTTGTGCGATGTGTGATAACGAACCAAAATACATAGTAGAAAATTTAGCAGTAGGAACAAGAGTATTTTGTTCTGAAAAATGCTACGCTCTTTACATGGGATTTACTGTTAGAGGTAATGGGTATTATGGATTGGAGTTGATTGAGTGATTGACATAGACAAATACGAAGATGCGAAGAAGATGGTTGAAGATGCTGGACTCATTGATGACAATGACGGTTGGCTTGATGTCCATTACAGGAAGATAGCACACCTGCTCGCAGAAGTCGAGCGGTTGCAGAAGGAACTACGCATTGAACAACAGATTGTTCAAGCCTTCTATGAATACAGAGATGACTGCTGCTTTGACCATTGTGAGACATGGATGTTAGAAAAAGGACATCGTGTTATGGTGGATGGATTGAGCGAATGGGCTGCCGACACAGACTTTTTCACAGAAAGAGATTGGAAGGACTATGCTGACTCACTATACGAGGCATTGGTTAGAGCAATAGAGTGGGGTCACAAGCGATGCTCCACTCAAGAGTTGATGGATAAGTTTGACAACTATGTTTGGGGTGAGGAAGAATGAGGAATAATCTACTATGCAGATGGTGTAAGGCTGACGTTCATTGGGGTCATGATAGAAAAAGAAAGTGTCCTAAATGTAAGGAGGTTAACCGATGAATGAAGAAATTGCAGTTGGTATGTTTCTGAGAGAAGTTAGATTTCATACTTGGATGGAAAAGAGAGTTGATAGTAAATTAGGTTTCAGAATAAGACAAAGAATAACAGTACCGGAGGATATACTGTTTGTACTAAATGAGTCAAACTTTATGGACATGAAATGGAAGAAGAGTTTTAACAGAAATATAGATTTAAAAAAGATATGTTACTACTTACAAAATTACATAGATGAAAGAGTTTTAGAAAATGGTTTGAAAGATACCAAAAATTTTGTTCCATTTGTTAGAGTTCTTGTTAATCCATTCGACATGAAGAAAGCAAAAACAACAAACCCAAACGATGCTTTAATTGCTTGGGAAGATGCAACATATGGTTTTTTACCACAGGTGATTAAGCGTGAATGAAAGAAAAGCATATCATTTAGGTTTATTAATAGATTTAACACCTAATCAAGTTCATGAAGCACTAGATATGTTCTATAAAGTTTCAAGAGATAAAAATTGGGATACCATAAGAAACAATCAATGTCTCTTAATAGATTGTATATACATTATAGGGAAAAAATACAAAGTTGGTATTACTTTAGACACGATGATTGACCTTACTAAAGAATTATATGGAGTCTCTACCCAACCCAAACCACACGTTTGGAGGGAAAGATATGGTTATTGATAATAAATTATTAGACTTAGCGACAAGATTAAAACAATACAAAGGGACTTTTGATACATCTTTTATTGAAACCTATGTACAGGCTAAATGGGTGTACTACGTATTGTTTCCTGAAGTACCATATAAAGCAACAGTTATGCTTTCAGATATAGCAGATGAGATGAATGTTTTTGAACCAGTCTTAGAAGAAGTATTGAAATCATTTGGTAATGACTCTATGCCTTTATGGAAGAAACTAAGTTTAGCATTAACTTCAGAAAGTGAATTAAGAAATCATGAATCATATTATGATGCTTGGACTGATGTTACTGCTAGAAGTATTTTAGAGAGAAAAGCAAATGGGATAAAACCTAAATTCATCAGGTTAGCGAGAAATTTAACTAAATTAGAAAATGAATTAACATGGGCTTGTTTTCTCGGCTATCCACCTATTACAAAAAATAAATTTCTAACTTTTCTGATAAAACAAAGATTAGAAATAGAGTATGTAGAAGCATCTGATTTGTTAAGTAATTTATTGAGTGATAATAAAAGTCATTTTCAAATATTAACGATGGCTATGACTGATAAAAACTTCTATACATATTCAAAGAAGAAATGGTTTGAAATGGATATAGAATTGAAAAGAAGAACATATGAAAGATGGACAGGTGACGATATAACCGATATGAAAATTGATTATCAAATACTCCCAAAAGACGGTATAACAAAAATGAAATGTTTAAATTATGAAGAAAAAATATGGGTAGAAATTGATAGTGAGATGAAAATTCTCGATGTAATATATTTCAAACACCCTGAACTAACACTAAAGTCTAGGTTAAAAAAGTTGAGTGAAGAACAAGACCACTTAGTAATTAATAAGTTAAGAAAACTGAAAGATGTAAAAACAATTTCAGATTTGTTAAAGTATGACCCTGAACACAAAGAAGGAGTCATTAGAATCCCTCACAACAAGAAATACAATCCAAATCATTACGGTGGTTATATTCTAGTTAAAAGTTCTCATCTTTATGATGTAAGGTTGAATAGAGTTAGAAAAGAAAATGGTAATATAATAATAGAAGTTGAAGCCTTAGACGGTGTTGATTTCTTTACAATAGGAGAAATTACAACCGATAGACTGACTGACAAGACTGTGATTTGGGATGCAATTAAGAGACAAATGATTATAGAAAATCAAGATGATTGCATCATACCTGATGAAATTTGCATCGTTCTTTCTGTTTCAGTGCTTAGTTTCACTAAAGACGTTTTACCTCAGATGATAGATGGTTATTTTATGAGCATTCAATATGACAAAGGGATACAAGACGTAGTTCAAATGGTAGATATAATGGTCTAAAAAAATCAACAGTATATAAAAGAACACATCGTAAGTAAATTATGAGTTGGGTGGAAACTACAAGACCGATACGAATTACAGATTTAGTCGGTCAATCCACACTAACTAACGATATGCAAACTTGGAAAAATAACAGAAGATGGCCTACTGCTTTACTATTTGTTGGACCTTCAGGTACGGGAAAAACCAGTGCTGCTAGAATTATCGGTAGAAATGTCTTAGATGATTTCTTCGATGACATGAATTACATAGAGACAAATGGTTCTGATGATAGAGGAATTGATTTCGTAAGAGTTGATTTAAAAAATGCTTTACGAACTAAACCTGTTGGTGCTAAAAGAAAAGTAATTCTCATAGATGAAGCCGATGGATTAACAAAAGCAGCACAAGACAGTATGAGACAATTGATAGAATCTTACAGTAGAAATGCTTTGGTGATTTTAACTGCTAACGATGAATCTAAAATTACACCTGCTATCAAAAGTAGGTGTAGTGTCTATCAATTCAAACCTATTTCAAATGAAGAGGGTGCTGCGAGACTTTGGGATATTTTAGCAGCAATGCAAATTCCTACAACTACAACTTGGGGTCAAGATTTACCTTTGTTAGTGGAAACTATGCATGGGGATTTGAGAGCATCTATTAATTTATTAGAGACATTACCACCAAAACCCGATGCACTAAAATCAAGATTATTGAGACTACAAAAATTACAAGATGAAAACATAATGGAATATGTTGAGAACAATGAATGGGATAAAATTCGTAACAACCTTCATAGAGGATTGGATGACGGAGTTCCCCTACGAAACCTGTTACAAGGTCTCTACAACCAAATAAGAAAGAAATTCAGATATGACATAATGAAAGCGTATGGCGATGTTTTACTTCACGTCTATGCATGGCCCGCTGGAGATTATGCATTCTGTGATTATTTGGTAGCAAAGATGAAGGAAGGAAAAAAAGATGAGTAGTATAAGAGCGATAGATTTTGAAGAACTAGGAATAACATTGCGTTCCGCAATAATGGAGAATAGATTAGAAATCATGAATTTACATGATACTGTTAAAAAAATCTTGAAGGAGATGAAAAAAAATGAATGAAGAAAACCCGTTTAAAAAAATGAAAGAAGAAAATATGACGAAAGAGTTACCTCAAGGGGTAATGGAGAGATTGGAGAAACACTCTGAAAGAACTGGGGAAACATTACCCGTTGTCAAGGAAGGTTTCTTTGATTATATCAAGACCAATTATAGTTGTGATAACTGGCAGGAAGAAGATGAAGATTTAGTTCTTGATTGGGCTGAACAATTTGCTACTATGCTAAGAAGCAGCACAGTGAGTGGTGGTGTTGGAACACAAACATACGTTGGTCATTTCTTAGGTGTTGCTAATAAAGCAGGAGACCGTAGAAAAGGACTGGCTAATTGGATGGTCAGACAATACAAAGAAGACCCTAATGCGTTTGTGTCAGATGGAAAAGGTGGAGTCTATGAAAAACAAGATGGTCATTGGGTCATCAATACTGCTGGTGGAATTATTGAAACATCTGAAATGATAACAGAAACACCAAGTATGGGTATTCCTGCTGGTAACAATCAATACATTTGTTTCGTATCAAAGAAAGGTTATCCATACCCTCATGTTCAATTCGGCAGGTATGCATATTTCCTCGGTAACGAGCAAAAAGAATTTGTTGACAATGGCGACATAAAAATGTGGCGTGTAGACATCACAGGAGATGATATGGAACGCTCTCTAAACATAGGACAACCATGCGTTATCAAAGCAAAGCCACCTTCTGATAATGCGAGAGCAGGTTTTGAAGATGTTTTGGATACAAATACTGGCTTTGTTGATAGTATAAACTATACTAATGAATTTGTACCAGTGGAAATGAGACCTTTACTTGAGCCATTCAAATTTTGGACTACTGATGACTTTACAGACATGTTCACTAGAATAGAAGAATTAGGTGATGCTTACGAAAGTGGATTAAGAACATTCCAAACAGCAGATGGACAAGGTAAAGTTGGTCCACTGGTAATCACAAAGGGAACAGTAAACAGACTGAGCACAGAAGGAAGAGAAACCGAATACGATGAATCCGGTATATCATACAGTTTGAGTCTTACATCATCAGAACTACAAAGTACATACGGCGGTGGAGATGGTGCTGAAGTATTATGTAACGTTTCTAGTGCATGTTATGATTTAACTCACCCATTCTCTTTTGTAGATAGTGAAGGTGAAAGATTTGAGTATGCTGAAAAATCCACTGTGTTAATATTCGGTAGAATAGGTATGCAACAAAGAAATGATAGTAAAATTCCAAAGTTAACCGTTATGGGTATCTACACAAACCAACGAAGGGCTAGACCTAGAGTTAGTGGTGGAGATACAGACTTAGGACAATTTGATTGAGGTGAAATAAATGACTGAAAATAATGATAAACAAGAAATAAATGTAGAACAAGAGAATATAATGTTGAAAGCGGAACTTGATAGGGTGCGTAACCTTGCTGGTAATAGACTTCTAATCATGAGAAGATTAGAGCAATTTGCCAACGATGTAAACACACTCATGAATGCTCTTAGAGCAGACTTTGCTGAGGTTCAAGCACCCGTTGATGAATCTGAGCAAGGTGAATCAAATGAGTAATTGGACAGACCCTAGAGTTGTTGATTGGGCGAAAGAACATTTTGCACATTCCCCTTTGGGCGGTGTTTGGAGTCCTGACGGAACAGGATTAATTTTCTTGAAAACAGATACTAAAGAGTGGACATTACAGAAAGCAATACAGCACCCTGCTTGTATTGAAACATTGCATGGAATACGAACTGTTATGTTTGATTTAGGATATTCTCTTAATGAAAAGAATACGGAATGGAAAGAGCCGCCAGCAACTTTAGAAGAAGCACAACGTATGGAAGTTGAAGAAAAGAAACAGATTGCTAAAAGTTGGGCTGATAAAGATGGTACAAAACTAATTGACATGAATCCCTACAATACATTCCCTGAATTTATAAAAATGGAAGATGTTTTACTAGAAGGTGGAGATACACAAGAGATAGAGATATGGGCTTACAGGTTATTGAACCCAAACACTGGTGAACATGTAGAGATTGACCCTGACGATTATCATTTACTTACTGATGACAAAGCGTTCATGAGATACATGAATAGGGAAGGCGATATAATTCAAGCACTTACACGTAGGGAAATGATGGAAATGGCTGATGCAGGTGAACAAGGTTTGCTAATAGGTAGTGTTGACCCCGTTACTAAGGAGAAGATTCCTCTTTGGTTATACGGCACTTATTGTAAAGTCATAGACCCAAATGAGGAGGAAGAGTAATGGCTGGCTTTGGACAGACTAAGAAGGCACAAGAAGCCTTAGCAGAAACCTTAGCAGACGCAGAACTACCTGCCCATGAAAGAGCAGACCCTTTTGCTGCTTTACAGGCTGAACTAGATGCAGAACAACCTACGTTGAACACACATACCTTTGCTGGTATAATCGGTCACGAAAACACTTGTAAAACTGCTATCGTGACTGCTGCTTACAACAAGTATTGGGAAGATAATGAAGAACCTAAACAACTATGGTTACTAGATTTTGACGGTGGTGGGTTCGCTAACAAAAGTGCATTCTATCCTGAAAATACTGGTATCAAATCTTTTGAGCCTTATGTATATATGACAGGAAATAGAACTGCTATTGACTATGATGCTACACACAATCGAGTAATGCAAATAATGCAATTCGCTATAAAAAATAGTGGTAATATATGGGGTTTACTTATCACTGGTGTAGACCAATGGGATGCAGTATGTGTTAATAATATGAGGATAAACGACTTAGGATTGGCGAGCGATGCGATTAGTGCATCGGACGTAAGAGGTGCTGGAGATGGACAAAGAGTAGGCAGCCAGTGGGATTGGAGCATAAGAAAAACTAGATTCCAACAGTTAGTATCTTTGTGTAGAGCATTAGTAAAGAGAGGAACTAAAGTGTTTATGGAAACACATTTGTCTCTAACTAATTATGCACTTGGTGCAAATGAGGCAAATGCTTCATGGAAGCCCGCTTGGGAAAAGAGTACCAACAATTTCTTATTCCAAATCATTAAAATGGAAAGAGAAGATACGCTCGATGAAGAAGGCAATGTCCTGATACAAAGGTTCACTGCTTCTTTTGAAAAGAGTAAAACGGATGCAGGTTTACAAGGACAGAAGAGGACAGTCTTAGTAACAGAAGTAGGTAAAGCACCTATCTTCTACGGACTACCTGAATTAAACGATGGCACATTGTAGGTGTTAGTTTGATTATAGACTATTACTATCCAAATGGATTTGATGAGATATCATTTCCTCATTTGTATGAGCGTACAAGAGATGCCAATGGTAACTTGTACGTGAACATGATAAGTCCTGACGATGACAAGTATGTGAAACCACATTGTTGGATACCTGTTGATACTAATCCTCGAAGACTAGGTAGAGTGATGTCTAGGTATCAAGGTGTATATGTAGATGAAGAACAAAGAGCCGAAGGGTTAGATGGTAAACAATTGAAGAAAATGATTGTACCTAACCCTCGTGCTTTTTGGGATATCAAGAAAGAGATTGATACATATGAAGCAGATATGCCATATGAAGACCAATATTTATTGCAGACCTATCCTGAAAAGATACCTGAGTTTGTACCACGAATTTGGTATTACGATTTGGAGTGGGATGTAAACGATGGCTTCCTAACAGTTATGGCTATTGATGATAGTCATGCTGAACACCCTGTGGTTTTCGCATGGAGAGAGAATCAAGAACATACTGTCGATTGGATTGATAGAGAAGGCGGTTACATGTTATATCTTTATGATAATGAAACTGACATGTGCAATGCATTTTTAGACCATTTAGAAGAATGTGACCCCGATATACTCACTGCTCATGCTGGTCACTGGGCTGACATCCCCAAAATGATGGAAAGACTACCTGACCCTCGAAGATTGTCACCAATAGGTGAAATTGTAAAGCCTCACGCTAAGTATGGCTACAAGGAAACACAACAACCAATCAAAGGTAGGTTGTGCTTTGATAGTGCTGCTAAAGGTATGACTGGTTCAGGATTTGAAACTCTATGGATTAAGTCAGGTAGAGGGCAATTACCGAGTAGAAAATTAGATACTATAGCCAAAGCACTAGGTTTAGGTGGAAAGATTGATGAAGATGAGGATGGCAACAAGTTAGATGTTCGCACATGGTGGTACACTCACTTTGATTTATTTGTAGATTATTGTTTGAGAGATACTACACTATTACGTCAATGTGATGAGAAACTAAATGCTATACCTTTCTTAGTTGCAATGCAACAATTCTGTGGAGTAAGATTTCAATCTGTTCATAGAGTTACTAATTATGTTCGAGGATTGTTCGGTAGGTATTCTGATTTGAAAGCACCATCTATGTACAATAGACAAAGAGATTCTTTAACTGCTGCACATGTATTAGAAACTAAAGCAGGTAGACATCAGAATGTCGCACTTGTTGATTTCGCATCTCTATATCCAATACTGATAGTATGTCTAAATTTATGTCCTACAACTAAGAGAAGTAAGTTTGATACTGAAGGTAACATCAGACAGTTACCTGACGGTAGTAGATGGGAACAAGATGAAAAAGGCATATTACCCAGTATAGTAGAGGATATGTTGTTATTACGTAAAGAATATAAAAAGTTAGCCAAAGAAGCCACTAATGAAGATGATAAATTCAAAAATGATATGATGCAATTAGCGGTTAAAGTTACCACCAACGCAATCTATGGCTATATTAGCCAAGCAGCGATAGGTGGTATGTGGACTGACCCTGACGTTGGGGCGGCTATTACAAGTATGGGTAGAGAGAGTATTACACTACTAATGACAGAAGCAGAAAGACAAGGCTATACTGTACTAGCAGGTCATACAGATTCGTGCTATATACAAGCACCATTTGAAGAAGTTCCACCATTGGTAGAACATCTCAATAAGACTATTAGAACTGAATTAGAACTGCCATTAATGGATGTGGAGTTTGAAGCATTCTTTGACTATTGGACTACTGCTAGTAGCAAGAATAGAAACTTTGGTATCATAACTTGGCCGGAGTCTAAGAAAGGTGATTTGAAAGTTACAGGCTATGGTCTGAAAGCGGCCAACTCATCTCCTTTAACAAGAGACATTCAACGTACTATGTTCCGAATGATAAGCGAAGGTGCAGAAGAAAATGATGTAAGTAAAGAAATTAGACCGATATCTTTAGCCTTGAGGAAAGGTGAAAAAAGTATTGAGGATTTAGCACCCTATGGTAGATTAGGTAAAGCATCTTATGATAGAGTACCACCGAATGGTGCTAAAGGTGCTTTGTATTACAATGAACACATGGCTACTAATGACCCGTTTAGGGTAGGCGATTCAGGTCAATGGGTGTATGTTAACGGTGTACCTGAAGGTTTCCCTACGACTAATGTAGTGTCATTCCGTGATGCAGATGAAATCAAAGATTTTTCATTAGATTATGATTTAATGGTAGAGAAATTTATTCGTAAGAAACTAGAACCTATTTACAAAGTATTAGATTGGGATTTAGGTTTTGCTTGTGGTGACAAAAAACCAAAGGAGTATTGGTAATATGGTTGAATTAACACTACCACCAAAACAGTGGCTTAGATACTTAACAATGTTAGGTGGAAATGTAACAGATGTAATATTACATGTTAATGAAAACGATATATCATTCAAGATTGCTTACATGACACATTACCTCTCTTTTAAAGAGACATTACCAGTAACTCCGACATCAACAGGGCAATTAGTTGTATCAGATTTATCTAAGACAAGTGCTTTCTTGAAGAAATGTAAAAACGATGTTACAATAAAACAAGGAAGAGGTAACAGGCTATCATTGCAATGTGGTAGCATGAAAATGACATTACCATGTTTTGATAATATTAGTTCTCAAAGAGTGCCGACTTTTGATAGATTAGTAAAAGCATCAAGAGAAAATCAATGGCAGAACTTTGGTCGTGGGGCATTAGATGTTCATGGCACAGTAAATTTCGATGAGATAGTAAAAATATCATCATTGGGTAAATTAATATCCAGTGATTCAAATTTTCAAATTAAAGCAAATGCAGATGAGAATGAGTTTGTTCTGAATGCTTTCAAAAGAAACGGTGCATCTATATTTGCATCGGCAACTCTTGAAAATGCAGAAGGTCCAAACCACACAGCAGTGTCTAATTTCGGTGCTTGGTTATTGCCTTGTATCTGTATGATAGATACGAATACACCAGCACAGATACACTTTGGTGATTCTACTGTGCTGATAATAGAACAAACAACAGAGACAACAGAAAAGACAGTTGTTATAATAGACCATGAGGAATAAATATGAGTGAGATTGAAGATATAGTAATAAAGAAAATAGAAGCAAGAGCAAAGTTAGGTGAAAGTAAATATAACACTACAATGGAAAGAACTGATTTATCTCGTAAAGAATGGTTAATTCATGCCCAAGAGGAAGCGATGGATTTGTGCATATACTTGCAAAAGTTAATCATGGAGGAAAAGTAATGTTGTTGTATAGTCTATCGGTGTTGGGTGGTTTCGCCTTAGCAAAATGGGCAGTGCCTAGAGTACCTTCTCTAAAAACAGAAAAGTATCATCTACATCATTGGATATGGGCTTCAGCAGCACTTATCAGTTTCATGTTTATCACAGTACCAACATTCGTGATAGGTACATTTACAGGCGTTGCTTTACAAGGTTTGACTTACAAAAATTGGGGGTTTTTACAATGAGTTTGGAAAATCATATGGTTGTAGGTTTTGATTCATTCGATGTAGATGCCAGTGATTTAGAAGAATGTGAATTATGTCAAGGTTATACAGGTAATGAATTAAAAATAGAAGAATGGGAATTAAATAAATGTACGTGTGAGGAGGAAGAATAGATGCAGTGTAGTTGTTGTTCAAGTCTGTATAATACTACCATTGCAATGCAAACTGTCGGTAGTCAAGGTATGATTTGTCATAATTGTATAGAAGAAGCAGTAGAGATGTATATGAAAATTAAAAATGGGGATATTAGAATAACTCCTAGTAAAATGGATATGGGGTATTAATATGAAGTTTAATCCAAACGGTGAATCTTTTACGAAAAGTTCTGATTACGCTAATGTGGAAATGATAAAATCGTATGAAGAAAGCAGTTATGCTTGGAAACCTAACGATGATGGTATCCTTAGAATAACTAAGTCAAGTCTTGGTGATTTTAACTGGTGTCCATATCAATATTATCTTACTAAAATATTAGGTCATAGGGGACAAGAAACTGAACATATGATAAAAGGAACAAACGTGCATGATGTTTGTGAATACTTTTGGAAAAATGTAGATAGTGTCTTACCTGAAGTATTGAAATTAATAGAAGAAGAAAAACATCTTCTTGGTTATGAAAAACTAAAAACAGTGATACCAAAACCACCATCACCTTACATGTATGGTGAAGATACAATTATTGATACTTGGTTGAGATGGCAATGGGATAGATTACTGGTAACTAAAGGTAAAGATTGGAAGCCTGTTGGTAATGAAGTAGAGGGTCATGCTAGAATTGAAGTTGAAGTCAATGGTAAAAAATATCCAGTACATCTGAAAGGTTTCATTGATAGAATCTTTTCAGATAGTGAAGGCGGCTTCGTGCTTATGGAATTAAAAACTGGTAAATGGAATCCAAAGAAAGCAACAAGTATGCGTACAGAAATGCAGTTTTATAAAATGTTATTAGAAGAAGGTCACATGGAAGAGTTTCTACCTGTTACACATTGGGCGTGGGAATTTCCTGATGGCGATGTAAGAAACGGTACAAAGAAAGAATGGGAGATAGAAGAAATAGGTACAAGGAAGACAAAGTATGCACCTAGAACAGTTAATAATAGAATAAAAAAACTTGTTGAAGCACATGTTAAAAATGAATTTCCACCAATACACAAGGACACATGTAAGTCGTATTGTAGGCACGAGAATTTATGTTCTTGGTGTGACTTTATGGATTTGTGTCCATCTTGGAACGGGGGTATAAAACTATGAATGAAATGAAAATAAAAAATGATTTAATGATGATAATGATGAGCGATATGGAAAAAGATGAATATTTTACAAAAAATGAAAAACCTGTAATAAATATATCTTTTACACAAAAGGGTAGCAATAGAAGACCTTTGATAAGAGTTTTTAACGGTAAACAAATTACATTAGATGCTTTTACTGAAGACGATGTCAATGGCGGGTTTCAAGCATTAGATGTTGTGATTAATCCAGCAGTGTTTGATTTACATGGACACAGTGAAGGTATAGATTATTGCTCAAAGAATGCTTTATTAAAATACAAAAAAATGCAAAAGTGATTAGATGGGTTTCATAGAGTTTGATTATCCTAGAGAAGTATTAGACATTGATTCTAATGGTGATAAAGGATTTAGAAGATTAGTAAATAATTCTAAACAGTTGTCAAACTATTGGAAAGGTAAAAACGGAAGCGGTAATGTATATATGACAGCCTATGGTTATAGAGCGACACAAGCACCACGTCATCACAGAGTAGATTATAATACACCAATCATAAGGCATTTTGTCTTAGATTTCGATTGTAAAGATTTCAGAAATAAAGGGCGTGAAGTTGAATTTGCATTTGTACAAGAACAAGTCAAAAGATTACATCAGCATTTTTTATTAAATGATTATGAACACTATATTTGGATGTCAGGGGGTGGATTTCATATTTGGATTCCACTGAATAAAACTTTGACACCAAGCACTGGATTAGAAGTCAGTAGAATAAAAAATGCAGGTAAAAAGTATTTAGTTAAATTACATAAAGAATTAGATTTACCTTCTAACGACCCTACAGTTGCATTTGATACCGCTGGTATGATTAGAATACCCAATTCATATAACACAAAAAGAGGTTGTTGGAGTATACCATTGAAACATGATGAAATAATGAATTTATCTCACGATGATTTGATAGAATTAGCACAAGAACCTAGAAGTGGTGCAATCAAACACGGTGATATTAAATTTGAATTGATGATACCTGAGAAACAAAAAGTGACTTTCACGAAAACTAAAAGAAATATAGATTTACCCGATGTATCTCTTGATAAAATTCTAGTACTACCTTGTATTGCTCAAGCAGCATTAGGTGAAGGTAATCCAACTCATAGGGCACGATTTCATTTAGCAAATTATTTAGCGGCTAGGTTAAGATATTGGTTTCCTCCTGAGTACGCAACAGAACAAGATAAACACGAACATTCTAATAAAATTGTAAATATATGTGAGGCACAAGGTTGGGTTGATTTCGATAGAAATATTACAACAACTCAAGTTAAAAGTATAGTTTTTGGTAACTATAATTATTCTAATTGTAAAACTTTAATGATGGAAGGTTTGTGTACAGGTATCTGTAATTATTACGATGGTACTGCGGAGGACATTATATGATACACTATTGTGAAGATTGTCATGTTGAACTTAATAGTTATAACACTAAAGGTTTATGGAGAGCAAGGAAACCTAAAACGTTGAGATGTGGTTCATGTTATTTAGAGTGGAAAAGAGAAATAAGGAGGGTACAAAATGAGACATAAACCGGACTTATTTGTTGATAGTAACGAGAGAGGCGGTTTGTGTGAGTCCGTTATTAGGAGAGCACAGAAAGAAGGATTAACAGTAGTTCGTAAGACATTGATAGTAGGAGATTATCTATTAGGTGAGGCTTGCATAGAGGCTAAATCGATATCGGATTTATTTATGTCTAGTCATAGTGGGCACTTATGGAGACAACTAGAAAACTTAGATGCCAATTACAGTAGGTTCTTTCTTTTGATACACGGCTCAATAGCAAAACATGTTGCTATGTCTAAAAGTAATGGTTACAAAGTGACGTATAGTAAAGTGCAAAACGAATTACTAGGCACTATTGCGAGAATCATGAGCGACTTTGAATGTCAAGTTTTCTTTACAGAAAATCAATCAGAAGCGGCTATGTTTATTGTAAAATTACATGATAAATTACATAAACCTGCATCTAGCCACGGTGCGAGAGCAATAAGAAGAGTTAGTACAAATGATGTAAGGTTAGACATGTTAATGGCTATACCCGGTATTGGGAGAGAAACAGGAGAAAAGATGTTAGAACAATGCGGAAGTATTGAAGAAATGTGTTTTGAAGAATCATTAAAACATATAAAAGGTTTAGGACCAGCACTAAGGCAGAAAATAATGAATGTTCTAACAAGCGAAGAACCAGTTCATATTGAAAGAACAAAAAGACGGTAGTATATAAAACAACATTATGTATCTAATTATTCTATTTTTCTTTCTATACATAATAATTATAAGGTTGCTATTTGTGAGGTCAAATTATGAGAGCAGCGAAAAACTATCAAGCGGTTAAAAAATTTCCAATATTTGCAGGTTACATTGACCATTTTAACCAAACATCAATTGATAATGATATACCCGGCATGTTATCTTTCTTTTTTATTCAAGGTCAAGTGTCTGTACCTTACATCAGAATACCATGGGGTTCAAGTCATTTAGACCCTAGAGTTCATACTTTTTGGATACAATCTAGTAGAACTGGTAAATCAATAGCATGGGAGTTTATTGGTGATGTGTTGGGCGACATTGGTGTACCTTCTGACTTATTTACTACTGGAACTGATGCTGGTCTCATAGGTGGTTTTGATGTTATACAACATGAAGACGGTACTAAAGAAGATGTATTGAAAGAAGGTATGCTTGGGGGTAGAAAGGCATTGAATTTTGATGAAGGTTCTATCATACTTAACCCTAACAAACACAGCCAAGAGACCGTATTGTATCTTCAGTCAGCCTGTAACCCTGTTGGTAGTAATAACAATAAATTGGTAAAGCATACTAAAGTAGGTCGTATAGAAACTGAATCGTTAGTGTCTTTATGGATAACAACATATCCACCTAGTGGGGTTAAAGAATATGTATTAACGAAAGGAATATTTCAAAGAGTGTTATTATATTGGTCTCATTGGAATTTAGATAGAAGAAAAGCAGTAAGCCACACAAGAAGTGAATCAGCATTTAAAATACAACCTAAAATGAAAATTAGTTATGATGATATAACAAGTTATTTCAAAAGTTTAGAAGTGAAACTAAGAAATAGAGTATTGGAAGAAACACAAACAACATTTGTAGAATGGAATGATATGGATAGAGATAGCCAAGAAGATTTAGTTCAGTCATGTATGAGTAATATGTTTTCAGCAGAAGATAATACTTTTTACCCTGCATTATACGATGCGATTGAAGATTACTACGATTTGCTCACAGGTTTAAATCCAGCAATTACAGAAGTAGTTGCTTCTTTCGTACCTGCTATGGAGAATAATACAGTAATCTTTGCTACACACATGGCTATGTTGGATGATTCTTGGATAGTTACAGGCGACCATGTTGACATGGCTAAAGATATATTATATGATTTATTTAAAGCATTGATATTGTGGTTAGAAGACGAAGTTGAAATAGGACCAAAGGTAGCACAAAAAGCACAACAAAGAGGAAAGTGGGTCATTGCATCTCAACAAGTAGAGAAAATAGAATTAGGCAACAAGGGTGAAGGTTGGCAAATGAAGAGTAAAGTAATCAAAGTTTATGAAACTCAAAATGATTGTTCAAGAGGTAGTGCTTACAACAATTTTGATAAATGGGGCGAATCTTTGTTTGATGTAGCGAAGGATGGGCGTACAGTGTTCATTAGGCTCAAAGAAGGGATTGACAAATGAATAAAGTGATGGCATTAGATATAGAAACAGCAAATTTTTCTTGGGAAATTGGTGGGTGGAATAATAAAAATATGTTTGATACATCGGTAGTTGCAACATGGGATGGTAGTAATGCACATATATTTTGTAAAGAAGATATTACTGTAGAAGGAGCGATTATACACCCCTTACACCCACAAATTTTAGGAGACCATATTACAAAACATATACAAGAAGGAGGACAGATTTTAGGACATAACATCATGGGATTTGATTTTCCTGTACTCAAAGAGTCATTAGATTGTTGGGCTATAGGTGACGTTATGAGTAAATCAGAAAACATCATTGATACTAAAAATTTAGTTGCTAAAGCAGCAATTGGTAATAAAGTAGAAACTACTTTACAGTCACTTTCAAGATGTACTTTAGAAATGCAAAAAAGTATGTCTAGTATTGATGCACCCACTGCTTGGAGAAATGGTAAATATAATGAAGTAGCAGAATACTGTCTCAAAGATAGTAAATTAACATTCGATTTGTATATGTATGGTAAGGACAATGGTATTATAAAATCTAGGTCTTTAGATACAGGTGCGATAATCGAAATACCCGTAGAATGGTGATATAATGAAAGATGAGAGAATGAACCCCTTACAAAATAATATAAGAGCAGCAAGAACGATTGTAGATACTGTCAAAAGTACACTTGGTCCAATGGGTCGAGATAAAATGATGGTTGATGCTGGCGGTGATACAATAATCACTAATGATGGTGCAACAATACTAAGAGAATTAGATGTTAGTCATCCCGGTGCAAAAATGATGGTTGATATTGCTAAAACACAAGAAGCATTGTGTTACGATGGTACAACATCTACTGTAATACTGGCAGGTCAATTATTAGCAGATTCAGAAAATCTTTTCACAAAAGGATTACATCCTAACTTAGTATGTAAAGGATATAATCAAGCGGCTACTATGGCTATTGATTTCTTAGATAACAAACTATCTTATGAAGCAAATGAACAAGAAATATTACAAATAGCAAAAACTTCAGTTACTGGAAAAACATTAGAAGCAGCAATAGACCAAGTGTCTAAACTATGTGTTGAAGCAGTCAATGTCGCAGGAAGTGCAGACAAAGTAAAAGTTGTTGGATTGGCTGGCGGTGCATTATCTGATTCTTATTTCTTCAATGGTGTTGTAGTCAACAAAGATTTTGTTTATGAAGTACAGGAAGAAAATCTTTCTAATGTTATATTACTTAACACTGGTTTAGAACCTGTAAAGAGAGAAGAAAATGTTACAGTGCAAGTAGATATGAAAGGTTACAACGCATTTAAGAAAAGCGACACAGATGATTTACTCACACAAGCAAAAAGAATTGGTAATATGTTGCCAAATGGTGGAGTAGTATTCATCAGGGATGGAGTTACCGATGACGTTGCTGCTTACTTAGCAAAACAGAATATAGCAATTGTTAGAAGAGTGCCTGAATCATCAATGAAAGCATTAGGATTAGCATTAGGTTCTCGTATAGCACAGACTCCTGATGATATAGAAAATGTAATTTCAGGTTTAATTAATAGAAAAACATTCAATGAAATAAATTATTTATTCGTTAGTGGGAAAGTTGAATCTAATCAATCAACATTAATTTTGAGAGGTGCAACAAGTTCAACTCTTGATGAAGTCGCTCGTGGTTTTGATGACGCATTAGGTGTAGTGTCTTTAGTATTAAATGGAGGAAAAATCGTTACAGGTGGAGGGTCTACATATGCGGCTTTGGCTAATCATTTGAGAATGAAGTCTAATACCGTTGAGGGTAGAGCACAGATGGCTATTAACGCATTTGCAGATTCTTTAGAAATATTACCAGCAACTATAGCGGAAAACGCAGGACACGACCCATTAGATGTAATTCTTGACATGAGACACGCTATATCAGATGGCGACTATCATATGGGTGTTGATGTAGAAGAAGGTGGTATTGCAAATATGTTGGAAGATGGTGTTGTTGAACCATGTGATTTGGTTAGACAAGCAATTCTTAGTGCAACCGAGGTAACAACTGCAATATTAAAAATTGACGACATCATTGCAAAAAGAGGCATGGATTGATGAAAAAACTTTCTGAGCGATTAAAAGTATCTTGTAGAAAATGTAACCACAAACATATACCCATCAGGATTTCTGGAAGATTTCACGATGAAAAAAGAACAAGAGTTTACATTTGGAAATGTAGAGAATGTGGTCATCTTTGGGAAGACTCTATATTCAAAAAAACTATAAAATAAAACCTCTTAGGGTTATCGGGGGTTTCTACATTTTAAAAACAGTTTGCAACATATTTTCTTTTATTACATCGTTCTATGCATATTATCGTGTATTACCCGCCGTAGAACAGGGGCACTTCTTTCTCCTCTGATACTGTTCCCCCGCCCTTTACTCATGATGCAAGAAAGGGAAATATAGAAGAACCGTTGGTGTAATTTTTACACCATGCCTAAAGGTTGGATAACTAATAAACCTATGAGAGAAGCATTTCTAAATTGGTTTGGCAAAACAGAAGAGGATTTTGAATGAAAGATAGAAAACATCACAACGGGTCATGTAAGTGGATAAAAGAATTTATGGAAGAAGCATTTGGAGAGTGGGATGAATGAAATTGAACATTGACCATACTATGAGATTTTTGGAAAGTGATATTCCAGTAAGTTTAGACTCTTCAGTTTTTACATTGATGTTATTTATAGGTACAATGTCGATGATTTTTGGCAATATAATTTATAGGTGGAATTTGAATCATGACTGACATCAATTGGGATTATTGGGAAGTTATATTGGAAGGTACGATTAATGAACAAAATAGATAAAGCATTTTGGACTTTATCAAATAAGTTCTTTGTGTGGTTAGCACTTAGAAAGAAAAATTAAACCCAAGAAGGTTTTGTTGGAATGTTAGCATAACAATCTTCGGGATTATCGTATGCCGCAGGTAAATCTAAAAGTGCCTGTCTATAAGTAATCAGTTCTTGTTTTTGTGTATCTGTTAATGATTCATAAAATAATACACCTTGGTATTTATCTATGCCACGTAATAGTGCATTTCTATCTTCTCTTAGTATATCCCAAGCCGTTTCTTCTGCCGTTATTTCACTCATAATCAATCAAACTCCACATACATCACACCCGAAGTATCTCCCATGTCAACACTGTTGGCATTTGTTCTTTGTATTCTAATTTCATCTAAGGCGTTAAAAGAGAAATTAACAACTACTGCCCCTCTCCATATTGTACTTGAATGAGAAGATTGCGTTAATTCCATTGTAGCATCTCCACTGACTCCTGTATCATCTTGAGTTGCACCTTTCGCTACATCAATTACAAAATGGTCAACTCCGGTAGTTCCACCATTATTATTATTTCTATTTATTTTCCAAGTTTGTACGTTTGAACTTGTTACTGTATGATTTCTAGTGTTTAATGTGAAATATTTTACTCTTCCCGATTTAGGCATAATGAATCCCCAATGGTTTTGACTTGAAGCGGCATCATGTGATACTGCCTTTAAATTAGCAGAATTTGTGTTCATATCACTTCTATTCCAAAAATACGCCACACAAGTGTTAAGGTTAGTCAATGAAGATTTTATACTACCATCAGAAGTAATTCTTAATTTTTCAGTAGGTGTAGCGTTACTAGAAGCACTTGTTCTAGTGCTAAGAACTAAATCTGCTCTATGGTCGGAATCGTCAATTTCTTCTGCACTAATAGTAACACTAGGAGTACTATCAGAACTAAAATGAGATAAACCGATATGTGCTTTACCTTGAGTAGAACCACCTGTTCCACCTACTGTCGTGAATAACGCTACAACTTCATCATTAGCACTACCTTGAACATGTAATTTTCTTGCAGGGTGTGTAGTACCTATTCCAACATAACCTGTGTGGTCAACTGTCATTCTAACAAGCGGAACATTTGTTGTTCCTTGTGCATTATCTGTTACTGCGAAATCTAACGCCATTCCACCATCAGTATCACCATCATAGGTTTCTGTTGCTCTTGGAGCAATAGCCGCTAAAAATTTAGGATTTTCCGTTGTAAATTGGTCATCATGAGATAAAAACTTAACCGCAGTACCGTATTGAGCAGAACTCGCATTCATGCCTCCTGAGATTATATTTATTCCTGCCATAGTTCTACTAAGTGCGGAAACGCCTATTGATGTGTCTTCAAGAGTTAGAATAGGGTCTTCACCATAAACATGAAGCAATGAAGCAGGACTTCCAGTGTTTACACCCATTCGATTGTTAGTTCCATCCACAAAGATGACAGGAGTGCTTGAATCACCGAATATCTGTGTGTCCCACTCATAGTGGCTTTTGTTCAGGCTGATTACACCCGATGTATCTGTATCGGGGTCATCTGCTGTTAATATCGGTCTTCTTGTACCAGCACCACCCGATATCTCCAATTGCCCGAATGTGTTGACTGTGAAATCTATATAAGTATCAGAACCATGAGACTCTTGCATTCTAAATATACAATCCGAGGGAGAAGCACTTGCATCTGTTTCTATTTTCAGTGCCGGAACTCCTGTGTTGTCTGTATGATAGATATGAAGTGGACCATCTGGACTTGTAGTACCTATTCCAACTTTACCACTATCTTTTATTGTCATTCTTGTTGTTCCGGTAGTTGTAGTTGAGTCAGCCGCAGTATTGAAGAAAATGTGAGTTGCCGCATTTCCAACACTTGTTCCACCACCTATGAATAACTTGTTAGTACCATTATCGGTATCACCTGTTATTAGAGAAAATGATTGTTCGTCAGTATCATAATGTGGCATACCTAATCTCATAAATTTTCTAGTATCATCAGTTAAAGTTGGATTACTTAAATCAGCACCCGCAAGTATAGTCCATGCAGCATTATTTTGAAGAACTTGTAATTTTGCTGCCGGACTTGTAACACCTATTCCTACATTACCTGTGTCCGATTTTATTGTTATTCTATTTTCTGCACCATCTTGAGTTGCCAACACTAAATCTTCAGAAGAGTAAGAAGAAATTTGGTAAGCACTACCCGATGTATTTCCACCATCTATAACTAAAGGTTTATTGAAATAGAATTTTGCATTTTCTCCCTGTATATGGTTATAACTACTATTTGCAGCACCTAAACGAAGATAACCGTGTTCAGTATTCACCTCTAATGTACCTGAATGTTCTCCAAGAGAAACATAACCACTTGTAGGACTTATATCAGATACATCATTTTTAATCGTCATACCTGTTGTTATTTTTCCACCTAGAAGAGTGTTTATCTGTGGAGCACCACTTATTTCTTCAAAACGTGGGTCAAAAGCGTGTTGAATCTGTTCAGGACTATCATCACTGTAATACATATAAACTCTATTTTTAACATATGTAGTTTGCGACCACCATTGGAAATTACCGCAAACACCTACCCTATTACCTGTCTCACCATCATATACCGCACCTCTATCTGTATAATCTGTATCTCCCATTCCTTGAACGTAACCTACAACTAAATACCACTTATCTACTTCCGGTAAATCGCCACTCGTAAAATAAGCGTTAGTTTCATTCTGCATTATCTTTGCACCATCAGCATGTGATTGACCTATAGCATACTCTCCGGTTAATGGAATGCCCGTTAGCATATTGTTATCTATATCAGTATAAGATATTCTATCTACGTTATTTATCACTGCATATCTTGTCGTGCTACCATTACCATCAAGTAAACCATGACCGGAATTTAAAAGAATACTTGTTTTACCGTAATTAACACCTCTACCTGTACCTGTGGCTGTAGCATTAGCACTCATGGTTATTTGAGAAGATGAATCTATTGATTGAATAGTAGTGTTGTCGGGTATACCATCAAATGTACCATCTGCCACATCAAACAAAGACATTCCTGTTACTAATAAATTAGTATTTATGCTAATATTTGTAAGAGTGGCACTACCGCTAGAGAAATTAGCAGTAAAAGTACCTGTAGCAGTTATTGCACCATCTAAAGTACCTCTCCTAGTTACGTCTTGTATACCTACGTTAGCCCCACTAGGACCATCCATACCATACATACCCATATAGTAAGAACCTTCTGTAAGATGACTTCTTTTTATCCATACAGACATTCTATAACTTTTATTTACATCAATTTTAGGATATGGTGTGGCAGTTAAGAATCCACCACTTGCACTACTATTACCACTATCTTGAAAACGCCATAGTAATCCTCTAGCATAATAATAATCATCTGAGCCTAACGGGGTTTCACCATAGACTATACTATTTTCATCTGTTCCACCATTAATTGTAAATCCGGCAGGTGGGCTACTCAAATCGGACATTGGCGACCATGAATAACTATTGAAAATATTACCATCAAGATAGCCCGCAGTTTCAGTAAATACTCTACCATAACCTGCTATATGTACTAAATCGCAAGGGTCATTAGTACCTATCCCAATCTTGCCTTCTGAATTAATACGCATTCTCTCAAGAGAGGCAGTATCATCGTCTTGGTCAATAGGCGAAGTAAAGAATACTAAGTCTCCACCTTTATCTCCTGTACTGTGGTCTTCTGCGGCATAAGCAGCAATACCCGCAGATGCCTCTGTCACTTTACTAGGGATATTGCCGTCACTAGAATCAAAACCAATCGCCCCAAGAAGATTAGTGTCGGCAGTACTAGTATCATTTCTTGTTATCAGTATCCCTTGCTTGCCATCAGCCATATCTCCGTGAATATGTAGTAGAGAAGAAGGAGTGTTAGTGCCTATTCCAACCTTACCACTAGGAAAACTAACATGGTTGCTTGATGAATTATTTCTCATTTCCATCAATATCGTGCTATCGTCATGTCCTCTAAATCTAAGATAATCACCGTCTTTTCTAATGTAATGGTCTTCTGAACTGTCTTTTGAAAATTTAATATCAACTCTACTACTATCACTAAGATGTAACTTATGGGTAGGACTTGTAGTACCTATTCCAACATAACCCGATGAGGCAATAACTAATCTAGGAGCATTATTTACTTCATCATATATAGAAAACTTATCTGAATTATTTGCTAATTTACCAAGACTCCATTTATCAGTTCCCCCTTCTGAAAAGAAGACTACGCTATACCCATCATCGGGAGAATCTATTTGTATTCCTGCTCCTGCATCTGTGGATTTGAAAAGAGCCAATTTTTCATCTGCACTTTCAACGTGTAATGTATTGGAAGGACTTGCAGTGCCTATTCCTACTCTATCTGTTCCACCATTAATAACGAACATATTTGCATTATTATTAGATTCGACTTTGAAATCTTGGTCAGCACCTAATTCATTAAATATAACTCCGTAAGAGTTCATTCTAAGATATTCTTTGTTTGAATTTCCTTTTAGTATTTCAAATCTCATTGAACCGTCTTCAGAACTCGCCGTTTCATCTTGAATATATGCTACAATTGAAGCATATTCTGTTTTACTTCCGCCGTCATTTTTCCCTGCAAATAAAACTCTACCGATTGGGTCTTGAACATCAGCCGTAGAACTTTTATATAATTCTAAAGCAGGTGATTTATCGGTACTATTTTCATCACTTTCTATTCTTACGACTGTATCTTGACTATTATAATCTTTAACATGTAAAGAAACATCACTATCCGGTGCAGTATTAATTCCAACAGCACCCGTTGAACCATCAGTTCTTAATAAATTATCAGCGTATTCAGCATCAACCCTAAAATCAAAATTAGCATTATTTGAATTTATATGTACTAGTGTGGCACTAACTATCAAGGCATCGTTAATGAAGGCGGCAGTATTAGAACCACTATCAACAAAAATTGCTTTATCTTTTGTGTCTGATTCTACACGGAAATCCAATGCGGCTTGTCCACCTTCATTGAAAACTGCACCAAATCCTGAATCTAATAATAATGAAGCGTTACTAACATCTGTTGAACCATTTCTAGCGGGCATAAAGAATAGTTGTCCATATTCACTACCTGCTGAAGCATCTCTTATTTTAGCACCCATTCTAGCATAATATTTTTCATTACCACCATCATCTTTACCTTTAAAATCAATAATTCCAACAAAATCATTTACTGCCGGACTTGATGAGTTTCTATATAATATTAAATCGGGAGCAGAAGAACTACCTGCATCTGTTCCTTCTAATCTTAACATATCAGAAGTAGTTGAACTTACAATGTGTAATGGAGCAGAAGGACTTGTAGTTCCTATTCCAACATTACCATCACTACCTTTCAGATACATTCCAGTAGTTCCACCTGCATAAGTAAATGCAAGATTGCCACCTGCGACATTAGAACCTACACGAACTGTATTTGGTAAAGTTCCATTAGTGCTTCCTCTATATTGGAATATTCCGGTAGTTGTACCATCTTCTTGTAGCATAAAAGAACCCAAACCTGCCGTATTGTCATTATCTATGGTAATTGCCACATTACCTGTTGTATTACCTGCAACTTCTAATTCACTTGAAGGACTTGTAGTGCCTATTCCGACATTACCACCTTGTAAAATACTCATGGCTTCAATGGCACTTCCGGCTTGATTATCCATAAACATAGCATATCTATTACCTTCACCACTACCACTACCCATGTATTTCATTGAGAAACCATACTTAGCACTATCAGATTCTCCCGAATTACCTGCCCCATCTGCACCCGAACCTTCTCCGTCTATTCTTAGCAAGGTAATATCATTACTATTACCTCTTGCTCCTATTCTAATAGCCGTTCCTGCATTGGATGAAATAGTAGGTAATATTCTAACTGAACCATCTTGAACATCTAACGTATATTCGGGGGAAGTAGTGCCTATTCCAATATTAGCATCCGGCCCATGTATTCTCATCGCTTCAACAACAGTAGTATCTGAATCAGTACCTCCTGCATTTACGTTGAATATAATATCATCACTATCACGTACTGTTTGTAGAACTAGGTGATTACTATGACCTTCTACAATAGACGAACCTGTGCCACCATGAACTTTAATAAGACCAGCATTTGTATTTCCAAGTAGTAAAGACCCACTTCCGTTTGCCTTTATTGAGCCATTATTGTTAACTAACATATCACCTGCAACGGTTAATGTAGAACCATTAAAAGTTAAATTTGCTTCACCGTTTAGATTACTACCATCTACCGCAGTTACAATGCGATTGTTAGTACCGTTGGCAAGAGATAAATTACTACCTGCTCCTGCAATACTGCTTGCACTAGACCACTGAAAATTACCGCTACCATCCGTAGTTAAGGCTTGATTAGCACTACCGTCAGCAGCAGGTAATACCCATATTTGGTCAGCAGATAAAGCAGGGGCTTCAAACCCTACATAATTAGAACCTTCATAAAATCTTAATTCATTAGCAGAACCATCTAATGAAAGTGTACCTGATATTGTAGTATCACCATTTACATCTAAAGAAGTTAAAGAACCAACAGATGTTATGTTGGTTTGAGCAGCAGTAGCAAGTGTTGCATTAAATGTACCACTAACTGTCAAAGCACCGGGTATGCTCACTAATCCACCGGATTGAATTTCAATTCTACCGCTGCCATTCGCACCTAACCATAATGGATGTGCAGTTGTTGTCTCAATTCTACCAGCAGATGCTTGTGATTGTATACGGAGATTTGTACCACTGTACCTCTCTACATTGATTTCAGCATTACCATCATCTTCAATTTTTGCACCGTGTAATGCCTTAAAAGGTGTATATGTTACCATTTTTTCACCTCATATTTTGACAGCATGTATTTTATAAACCCAATTTTCAAGTACTGCTGAAGTCCACTGAACATTTATGTTAGCACTACTACGAGCCACAGTTATTGTACCCGAACCTGCACCCGATACATCGGTACGGATTAGACCGTATTGTACTACATGTACATCTGCATCAGCCCCTGCTTGACTATTACTGCTAGAGCCACCCCATGTAACTAACATTTCTTCCATGTGAACGTTATAAGGACTATCATGTTGTTTAAAATGAATTAAAAGTTTAACACCTTTATTTGTAGTGCTGTCAAGTGTAAATATGGTTGTTGCAGTACCTGCACTAAAACTAGTAGATGTAGAAGTTTTAGAATAAATACTGGTTTTATCGTCATCTCCAATTATTATATGGTCTCCACCAGTCCCTACAGCAACACCAGCACCTGCCTTGAGCGTTGCTGAATCTAGTTGATTTAATGTAGCGATATCTTTATTGCTATCAACAACTAGTCCTAAACTTGCAGTAACAGTTCCAGCCGTCACATTATCCAAAACATTGAGTTCTGTTGCTGTTGCTGTGACGTTAGTTCCACCAATGTCAAGTGTTGTTACTGATATCTCTCCTGCTACTGTTAATAATCCATTAGCAAGTGTTAATAAATCAGTATCACTAGTGTGTCCGATTGTAGAACCATTAATACTTATATTGTCTACTGTTAAAGCAGTTAATGTACCTACAGATGTAAGTGCAGATGCTGTAGATACACTAGTTAGTACAGTACCTTGTTCATCAGGTAAAGTAATAATTCTATCTGCACTAACTGCACCTGCTTTCAATAATACCTCATGGTCATTCGCTTGACTTCCTTCAAAGATTACACCATTAGATGTCGATACAGTTTCCACTTCAGTAGTAATTGTTTTTCCCGTTACAGTCAAATCTCCAGCAACTGAAACGTTTGCCCCACTCAGAGTAATCGCAGTAGTACCACCGGATGATTTGATATCATTACCTGTGACTTCCAAATCTCCACCAACAATGACATCTCCACTAAAGGTTGTAGTTGCTTCAGTAATTGTTAATAAATTAGCATTAGTGTTTACAATAGTTGCACCATTACCGAATGCAACTTCATTACCAGTTACAGTAACATTACCTGCAAAAATACCTCTACCAGCATCAGAACCATCTAATGTCAAAGCAGTAACAGGAGTATCACCATCATCTACTTTAAAGATAATATCAGCATCTGTCGCTTGAGCGTCTAATGTAATATTTCCAGACGTTGTTACGATATTTATGGCTGCATCACCAGTTGTAATATCATCTGCTGCTACACCACCAGCAGTAGGGGCTGACCATATTGTTTGTTTACCGTTATAAGTAATTACATGTCCATTAGTAGGAGAAGTACTTGTTGGAAGATAAAACTCTGAATCACCAGTATTAATTTTCACTAAACCGTCACCATTAGGTACTAGTTTAATATCACCATTAGTATTTTGACTTGTTATAGTATTAGCATCAATCCTGATGTTATCTATATCAGCATGACCATTCGCTAATACGATATTACCATTCTGTAGAGTTAAATCCCCATTTTCGGACACAAAACCCTTTTTGACCTTAAAATCTACTTCCGTCATTTAATCACCTCAACTTAAGTCCATACCTTGAATTGTAATTTTTCCTGATATTGGGTTGCTTTGTGGTGCTCCGCTGTTTGCTGTAATTTTTAGCACCAATTCATTACTACTACCCAAACCAATTGCATAAGTGCCAACAACAGCAGTTGAACCTGAACTCAAAGTGACTCCATAAGGAGTGCCTATTACAGCATTGCTAGTTCCATTTACAATGACATGTGCAGTAGATAATTCTGTTATCGCTGGGTCGCCACCAGTAATTGCCATAAATAATCTCAAAGCCTTAAATTTAGCAGTTTTCGTAGCATCTAATATAGTAAAATTATTTACACCACTACCAGCAGCCGTTGTACCAGTGCCAACAGTTATTACACTGGAAAATCCAGCACCACCAACTTCCAAATCAATTGCAGGGTCTGTACCTGTGTTTATTCCAACCTTATCAGCAGATTTATCAACAAACAATAGACCACTATCTCCGTTATTTTTCTTTATATTCAAATCACCTGAACCTGTAATAGTGCCAGCAACTACACTAGTCACATCAATAGCGTCTAAATACCCATTAGCAAATCTTATTGCTGAAGAACCTAAATTGTAAGTACTGTCAGCACTAGGATAGATATTTTGATTAAATGTCCAAGCATCGTTAGCGTTGCTCCAAGTTATTTCTTTATTTGTTGAAGTACCTGCTAATTTTATACCACCACCATCAGATGTTAAATCGCTAGAAGCACCAAAATTCACAATTCTTGTACTTCCAGTACCAGTAACTGCTTGACTCAAAGTTATTTCAGTACCATTACCAGCAATGCTTGCTATTGTAGTACCTCCGGCTATTCCGGTAAAACCACCTGCACCACCATCACCATTAGTTATAGCCATACCAACTACTAGAGAACTGGTATCTGCAATGTTGGTAACAACGGCAGACGCATTAGAAAAATTACCTGTTATAGTACCACTTACTATGTTACCTAATTGAATAAATTTATCGTCTACAGTAAGTGTATTACTATTTATTGTAGTAGTTTCACCGTTGACAATAAAATTACCTGTTACAGTCAAATCTTTACTTACAGTCAATACATCGTTAGTTCTACCTATACTTACTACAGAGGTCAAAGCAGTAGGTAAATCAGAATTAGTAAGAGCAGCAGATGTTACAGCACTACCGGATGTTTTCAAAATATGTCCATTAGTGAAACTACTAGGAGTGTCTGATAAACCTAGAAACGTTGTTGTTCCTGCCCCTACAGATACTTCACTAGTACCAAATTTTAATTTATCACTATCATCTTCATCCACCCATAATGTAAATGCATTACCGGGATTATCGTTAACTTTCGTAAATTGTAATCCTGTTGGGTTATACACTAAACCACTAATACTAGCATTACCCCCTAAAGTCAATAACTTGGGGTTACTAGATGCATTAAATGTTAGAGAACTAGAAGCAGCAAAGGCTGCTGAAGCAGTACCAAGTTGAACTTCATTAGCATTACCAGCAGACGTAGATGTAGAAAGACTCGCATCTAAAACTTTAACCCATGCACTACCAGTATAACTGAAAATACCCCAAGATTGAGGACCAATTGATATGTTTATTCCTGTACTATCAAAAGCGATACTATGTGTATTAGCCGCTAAATTAGTGACTATCACAGTATGGCCGGGAGGAAACGCAGCATCTGAAACATCAGGATTTAATGTTATACCAGCACCCGGAGTAATTAGGAAATAATTGTAATCGTCATATTCAAATGTGATATTAGAACTAGTTGAGGCTTGATATAAATTATCTGGACCTAATTTGAAAGTTCTTCTTGAACCTCCTAACTTTCCAGAAAAATACAATGCATCGTTACCGTGTACATCTTTACTCATCCACATAGCACCTAACGTCGAGTCCTCTAACTGTCCGTTCTCATTACCTGCACCATGCATAGCATCTAAATCTTGAAACTCGTTTATTCTAGTAGTATCATTAATTGCTGCACCAACAGCACTCTTCACCATCGGTGTAAAGTATATTGGAGATGGTTTCAAAAAAGTTCTAACATCGAATACTTCTTGTATATCGACATTTAAATCTCCACCATTAGATGCTTGATATGTCGCTCTTACTACAGCCAATACAGTAGATTGTTTGACATCTAAACTACTATCGGGGTCTGTCAAAAATGCACTTGGTGTACTAGGAAAAGTCGTAGTGTTAGTACCTTTTTCTACTCTAATACCCTTGTTAGTGTTACCACTACCAGTATCAGATGTGACGTATACAACAAACAGACATTGCTCTCCTGAACCTAAAGCAGAATTACTTCCACTAGTATTAGCGGCAGTTAATTGTAAGGTCATTGCTGTTGGAGCGTTGTTGGTGTAACCATCAGCAAAATCACAAATCAGACCATCTATTACAGCATGACCGCCTTTTATTGTTATAGTGTAATTACCATCATGTGTTACAGCACCGGGTAAAGACGCTGGTGTATTACGAGTGCTTGCTGTAGTAGCCGTATCTTCCAAAGACAATATCCCGTTGCCATGTGTTGCTGCTATCAAATTAGTTAAAGATGGGGATAGTATAAATCCGCCATCAGTCAATGTTGTTGTGTGTCCAGAAATTGGGTCTGCCATATTATTTCACCTCGATTAGTAATTGTATTTTCATTTCATTTGTGTCTGTTTTTAATATTGGTCTAAAAACATGTCTTGATACTGGCGTAAACCCAGTACTAGTACGCATTTGAATATAAACTTCCTTCAAACTTTCATCGAAAGCGTATGTTGTAGGGATATCTGCTTCTACCAATAATGTAGAATTGTCTATCACTTTAACAGTTGGAGACAGGGTTAACGCAGGTCTTCCTGCACTACCATCGCTACTTGTAGAAGGTGTACCATCAAAACCCAGTGTTAGTTCATTTATATTATCGGCAATTGTTTCTACCATAAGTCGTTTCAAGTGGTCGTTTACAGGCATTAATAATCACCTTCTATGTTGATATAAACTCCTTTGTTTAATCCAATACTAGAAACAGTAGTGCTACCACTTATTGTAGCAGCACCTCCAATACTTCTCCTTCCGGCGTGTTGACCTAACAAAATTTTCTCCTCTGCTACTGACCGCACAAGTATGGATGGTATTACTTTTACTTCTAAAGAATTGAAGAATGAAAAATTGTAATCTCTTATTTGCGTAGTTTTTTCAGGCATACGAGTTGCTACATTTAATGCTGAATTTTCAGATAACAGTTGTAATATGCCGCTTAAACCACTTGATGAGTGAACAAATTTAAAGTCACTTAGATTTTTTTGTGTATCATGTTTTGCATCGATAATAGATAAAATTTCACCTTTGTAAGAAACTAAATCACCCGGTCTAAATTTCCAAGCATCAGGATGACCTCTACTATCAATAGCACCTTTTGCAAGTTTATTTATCTGTAACATCTTTCGTGCTACTTTCCTAGCGGCTTCTGATGTTTTTACAGTAACATCTATTGTAGGAGCAATTTGTTCTCTAACATTCACATTAAATTTACTTTGTTGACTTTCAGCATCTTCCATAGTAATTATTACATCATCATTCAAAGTAGAAGGAATGCCTTGTATTGTAACTCTATTGTCTTCATCATTTAGAGGATTTGTATTTTCTGAGCCACGTCTTTTTTCTTCCAACAACAAAGAAGGTACTTTTTGATGAGATGCTGGAATATATTGTAAATTACCGTATTTATTCATATTTAATGACCTATTATCGTATTTTGAAATTAAATTTAGAGCAGTTATAGTATTCATAGAATTGAAATCATGGGCAAGAAATACATTACTGTGTTTTCTTCTATTTGTACCAGCACTAGTCAAATTCATAGTTTCACCAATACCCACAGATGTAGCAGAATCTTCCATTCGAGATGTCATTTTTAATACTAAATCTGTAGTTCTAAAACCTATATCTACCGTTCTACCAAAATGTAAAGATAAAGGTGGATTTAACATTAGAGGGTCAATTACCCCATCTCTTATTCCTTGTCTAATGAAAGCATCATGATAAATCGGAGTAGGACTAAACCCTAAATCTGTTAATGTTCTTTTTCTCATGTTGCGAAGTTCTAATAACAGACCGTCAGAAGTACTACTCTGTGTACTAGTAGTCAATCTTTTTTGAGGATTTAAAGAAGAAAATACAATTTTAGTTGTAACATTTCTACCTTCCGGTGTCCAAATGTCACTTTTTAAGGAATGGCCGGGTGTTTCAAAATGCGTTATTAACAAAGAATCACCAGATTCTACGTATTGATAGGCTTTTTCAGTGGCAAGTTTATACTCATTTTTATTTTCAGATTCTATTGTAACCTTATGTTTACCATCTAAACTGTGAACATCAACTTTAGCAAAATGTACAGCATTATCAACAAAAACAGGCTTTCTTACATCTGCCATTAGAGTATCACATTCTTCTTCCCA
>Ga0208919_1000041_pt1 | contig 100631 bp, 97 predicted proteins | sample 4_EtaG_FD_184076 | JGI IMG/M metagenome (GOLD analysis project Ga0208919, IMG submission 184076) | Marine viral communities from the Subarctic Pacific Ocean - 4_ETSP_OMZ_AT15127 metaG (SPAdes) (version 3) | ecosystem: Environmental > Aquatic > Marine > Oceanic | place: Pacific Ocean | collected... | reverse complement strand
CTTTAAATTCAGCCGCTGCTGCACATCGGAGGGAGCCACGTCTTGACTCAACAAATCAGGGCCCAGGCGGGCTAAGAAAGGATGCTCGGTGAGATTTTCTGCGTGCCAGAGGGAAATATCGGAGGCGCTATAGAGACTGGCGCAGCGCCCTTCTGCGCTCAATCGAACCCGCAGCGCGCGCTTGGTATTAGGCGGCTTATCATCGCCATGCAGCTTCCAAACACCATAAAGTTGGTTGTGGGAATAAAGCACGCGCTGATCGGCAAACCGGATCAGCATTGCTTTACCCCAGGTATCTACTCGGGCAACCCGAACACCCATAAATGATGCTGCCTGCTCGGCAAGTTCTGGAAAGGCGAACCAGGCATCGTCGATCACCCGTCCGCCTATCTGCTGCTCAATACGATCCGCCGCGCGGCGAATTTCCGGGCCTTCCGGCATACCGTTAGCCCAGCGCCAGCTGTTTGTCTTTCATTTGATGGAGCTGGTCGCGAAGCCGAGCCGCCTCTTCGAACTCCAGATTTTGTGCTGCCTCAAACATGGCGTCTTCGAGCTTACTGATAGCGCCCAGCAGATCTTGCTTGCTCATCGTGGTGACATCATACTCGGCGGCGCTTTCCGCCACCTTGCGCTCATTGCCACGGCGACGGCTGCTCTTCTTGCTGCCTGGCGCCTGGGCGGCTTCAAGTATATCGGCCACCGACCGCGTCACGGTGGTCGGTGTAATGCCATGCTCAAGGTTGTGTTCGGTTTGCTTCGCCCGCCGCCGCTCGGTCTCATCGATCGCTTTGCGCATCGAGTCAGTAATCCGGTCACCATAGAGAATCGCCTTGCCGTGGGCGTTACGGGCCGCTCGGCCAATGGTCTGTATCAGCGAGCGCTCGGCGCGCAGAAAGCCCTCTTTATCCGCATCCAGAATCGCCACCAGCGATACTTCAGGAATATCCAGGCCTTCGCGCAGCAGGTTGATGCCTACCAATACATCAAACTTGCCGAGGCGCAGATCGCGAATAATTTCAACCCGCTCGACGGTGTCGATATCCGAATGCAAGTAGCGCACCCGAATGCCGTGCTCGTCAAAATACTCGGTCAGGTCTTCCGCCATGCGTTTGGTTAGCGTGGTTACCAGCACTCGTTCGCCTACCGCAGTGCGCAGGCCAATCTCCGAGAGCAGATCGTCTACCTGAGTGCTGGCCGGGCGCACCTCAATTTCAGGGTCCAGCAGCCCGGTGGGACGCACCACCTGCTCTACCGTTTGGCTGGCGTGCTCGCCCTCATAGCGGCCTGGAGTGGCGGAAACAAAGATGGTTTGTGGTGAAATGGCCTCCCACTCTTCAAACTTCATGGGCCGGTTATCCAACGCCGAAGGCAACCGGAAACCATACTCGACTAGGGTCTCTTTACGCGAACGGTCGCCTTTGTACATACCACCTACCTGGGGCACGCTGACGTGGGACTCGTCGATAAATAGCAGTGCGTCATCGGGCAGGTAATCAAAGAAAGTAGGCGGTGGCTCGCCGGGGGCACGCCCAGAGAGGTAGCGGGAGTAGTTTTCGATACCGTTGCAGTAACCCAGCTCCAGCATCATCTCAATATCGTAAAGTGTGCGCTGTTCAAGACGCTGTGCTTCTACCAGCCGTTCATGCTTACGCATCCACTCCAGTCGCTCTTTGAGCTCCTCTTTAATGGCATCAATGGCGCCCAGAATCGTTTCCCGGGGGGTGACGTAGTGCGATTTTGGATAGATAGTCATCCTTGGCACCTCCCCGCGGACAGCGCCAGTGAGCGGATCAAACAGTCGGATAGTGTCGATTTCGCTGTCAAACAGCTCTACCCGCACCGCCTCCTCGTCAGAGTCGGCAGGAAAGATATCGATCACATCGCCGCGCACCCGGTAAGTACCGCGGCGGAAATCCATATCATTACGAGTGTACTGAAGCTCGGCCAAGCGCCGCAGGAAAGCGCGCTGGTCAATCAACTCGCCGCGAGTGAAGTGCAGACGCATTTTTAAGTATTGGTCGGGGTCACCCAAGCCGTAAATCGCTGACACTGATACCACAATCAGCGCATCGCGCCTTTCTAGCAGTGCCTTGGTGGCCGAAAGCCGCATCTGCTCGATATGGTCGTTTATCGAGGCATCTTTCTCGATAAAGGTATCCGAGGAAGGCACATAGGCTTCCGGCTGGTAGTAGTCGTAGTAGGAGACGAAATACTCTACGGCGTTATCCGGGAAAAACGTCTTGAATTCGCCATACAACTGGGCAGCCAGGGTCTTGTTCGGCGCCATCACGATGGTCGGGCGCTGCTGTTGTTCCACCACATTGGCCATGGTGAAGGTTTTGCCCGACCCGGTCACGCCAAGCAGCGTTTGGTGAGCAAGCCCAGATTCCAGGCCACTAATCAGCCCTTTAATAGCAGCAGGCTGGTCGCCAGCGGGCTGAAATTTTGACTGCAATCGAAAGGCTTTGCTCATCGGTGCTCCTATAAAAGATATAATTTAAACTAACCGGGTGGCGATCTCGACCGTAGACTGGGTCATCAGGCGTTGAATCGGGCAGCGGTGGCTAATATCTTCCAGCCGGGCGCGCTGTTCGGGGTCTTCAATACCGTGCAGTGTTAATGCCACGTCTAGCTTGTAGATGCCCTTTTTTTCCTGACTATCGTCCCGCTGCACGGTGACGGTAATGCCCTCAAGGGGCCACTCTTTACGCTTGGCGTACATCTGCACGGTAACCGCCTTGCAGGTACCCAGAGCAATATCGAAATAGTCGTGGGGATCAGGGGCACTGCCCTCGCCACCTACTATCGGTGGCACATCGGCATATAGATCTTCCAAGCCATTGACTTCAACTCGCTGCCTAAAGACATGGTTGCGTTCACTGATCACGGTAATGGGAGGGTGCATTAGGATACCTTTACGCCTAGCTTGAGTTTTTCAATGGCATTAATCAGCGTCTCGCGTTTTGCCCGGCCGTCCACATCGGCACCATGGCGCCCCACTTCGGCACTATCAACGCCATCAAGCATCATGAGCGCAGTGGTGATTTTGTTCACCTGATCGACCGATTTAACACCCTGGAATGTCAACGACTGCTGTGCCATAGCGTTTCCCTACCTGTTGCCCTGTGCAAAACTGATACAAGAGAAAGAGTCTAGCACGCTAATGGTGCCTTGCAATCAGTGACGACTGCCCACACCTAATAGCATTCAAGGCACTTTTACTTTTACGTACTGAATGCATCACTATCGAACGCTTTCCCACTTTTGCAGGAGTTTTTATGGCGACCGTTACCGCTAGCACCCCCGCCCTTGGCAGCGTCCGCCTTAACCACTTAGCCGCGCTGGATGTGAAGGGGGCGGATGCAGAAAAGTTCCTACAGGGCCAGACCAGCGCCCAAGTCAGCTTGGCCGACGGGCACTTTGCGCCGCTCACCTGTTTCTGCACGCCTAAGGGCCGCATGCTGGCCAACGCCCAGCTAATGCGCTTGGGCGAAGAGCATTATCGGCTACTGCTCAGTAATACCCTATTGGATAGCCTAGAGAGTCATCTTAAAAAATTCGCCGCTTTTTACCGTGCTGAACTAACCAGCCAACGCGACCTAGTATTCATTGGTGCCAGCGATGAGGCCCAATCGCTTGCGAATCAGCTGGGCCTGACGCTAGCTGATCAAGTAGGCACCCATACTAGCAACGATCAGGCCTGCGCAATCCGCTACCCTGGTGAGACACCGCGCTGGCTATTGTGTTTCGCAAACGACAGCAAGGTCGATTTAGCGTCGGCTCAGGATGACCAAGCGGGCCGTAACGCTTGGCAGCTTGAGGATATTCGTAGCGGTTTGGCGTGGCTAACCGATACCCAACAGGATCACTTCCTGCCCCAAATGCTGAACTGGGAAGCGCTGGGCGGCATTAGCTTTAAAAAAGGCTGTTACACCGGCCAGGAAGTCGTCGCCCGAGCACACTTCCGGGGTCAGGTGAAAAAGCGCTTGATGCGTATTAGCTTAGAAGCCGACTCACTGCCCGCAGCAGGTGCTAGCGTGGTTAATAGTGACGATAAAGCGGTAGGTGAAGTGGTGGTCAGTGCGTTTAATCATCAAGGCGGCGTCGAATTACTGGCAGTCATGAGCACCAAAGTCGCCGAAGAAACTATGCAACTTTATTTAGATGGGGTGCCAGCGACACTTCTCACGTTACCCTATACGATTGAACGCGTTGACCCTGAACAGCTGGCAGTTAGCCTCAACGGCTAGGCTTACTCTAGGTTGAAGGCAAGCCAAACAGCGTCGCGGCGGTATTACTGCTCTGAGCTGCGACCTGCTCCTCTGTTTGCCCGCGCAGTGCGGCAACAACGCTGCATACCTCAGCCACTCGACATGACTCATTACGCATGCCCTGGTAGCCGCTAAGCGGCATATCGGGGCTGTCGGTTTCCAGCACAAAGGCATCGTCAGGCAGTCCCTCAACGGCTCGCCGTAACCGCCTGGCGCGTTCATAGGTGACTGCGCCGCCCAACCCCAGCTTGAAGCCCAGATCGAGAAACTTGGTTGCTTGCTCAATGGAGCCTGAGAAGGCGTGAATCAGCCCTGCCTCTGGAAGCGCAAGCTGGCGTAGGCGCTTGGCGACCTTATCGTTGGCATGGACACAGTGCACCACTACCGGCAGCGAATGCTGTTTCGCTAGCTTCAGCTGGACATCAAAGTAGTGCCACTGCGCTTCAAGCGTGTCGGTAAAGCGACCATCAATACCGCACTCGCCCACTGCTACTATCTCAGGGTGCTCAGCGAGCAAATGATCAAGCGCGTTGATATCCGACGCTTGATGCTCATCGACAAAGTAAGGGTGCAAGCCCAAGCATACCGACGTATCCGGCCGCTCGCCGAGCGCCAGCACCTGCTGCCAGCGCGAACGGGTCGTCCCCGGTACCACAAAGTGCACGACACCCACTGCCTTAGCGGACTCGAACACCTCAGCCCGATCATCATCGAACTGGGTAAAATCGAGATGGCAATGAGCATCTATCAGCATGGGAACGCCTGACATATAGGGATTAGTGCTCGCGGGTAGGTTGGAAGCGAATATCCGGCCAACGCTCCTGAGTCATCTGCAGGTTCACCCGAGTAGGCGCAATGTAGGTGAGATAACCACCACCATCGATCGCCAGGTTGGCACTGGCCTTGCGCTTGAACTCTTCCAGCTTTTTGGCATCTTCACAGTAGACCCAGCGAGCTGTCTGGACATTGACGCCTTCATAGAGGCAGTCGACCTTGTACTCCTCCTTGAGGCGGTGGGCGACCACATCGAACTGCAGGGTACCTACGGCGCCGAGAATCAGGTCGTTGTTATCCATCGGCATGAAGACCTGGGTAGCCCCCTCTTCGGAAAGCTGCTGCAAGCCTTTTTGTAGCGCCTTCATCTTAAGTGGATCTTTAAGCCGTACGCGCTTAAAGAGCTCGGGGGCAAAGTGGGGTATGCCGGTAAAGCGCATATCCTCACCCACGGTAAAGGTATCGCCGATCTGAATCGTACCGTGATTATGGAGACCGATAATATCGCCTGGCCAAGCCTCCTCCACTTGGGAGCGGTCTGAGGCCATAAAGGTCAACGCATCGGCAATCTTAACGTCCTTGCCAATACGCACATGGCGCATCTTCATGTTCTTTTCGTACTTACCCGAGCAGACGCGCAAAAAAGCGATGCGGTCGCGGTGATTGGGATCCATATTGGCCTGGATTTTAAACACGAAGCCGGTGAAACGCTCATCATCGGAAGTAACTACCCGAGTATCGGTTTCGTGGGCCTTGGGCGGCGGCGCGTACTCGACAAAGCCATCCAGCATCTCGCGCACCCCAAAGTTACCCATGGCGGTACCGAAATAGACCGGCGAAAGCTCACCCCGGCGATAAGCCTCCAGATCAAATTCATGGGAGGCGCCACGCACAAGTTCTACTTCCATACGCAGCTCTTCGGCCTGATCTTCCCCAAGCACAGCATCCACTTCGGGATTATCCAAACCCTCAATGCGCTTATCCTCGGGAATACGGCTACCCTGCCCCTGGGTATAAAGATGAATCACGTCGTTATAGAGGTGATAAACGCCCTTAAAGTGGCGACCCATGCCAATCGGCCAGGTCATCGGCGCACACTGGATATTCAGTACCGTTTCAACTTCATCCATCACCTCAATGGGATCACGGATATCGCGATCCATTTTGTTGATGAAAGTGAGGATCGGCGTGGTGCGCAGACGACACACTTCCATCAATTTAATGGTGCGATCCTCAACACCTTTGGCGCCGTCGATCACCATCAAGGCAGAGTCAACCGCCGTAAGCGTACGGTAGGTATCTTCAGAGAAGTCTTCGTGACCGGGCGTATCCAGCAGATTGACGATGCGTCCGCCATAGGGGAACTGCATCACCGAGGTCGTTACTGAGATACCCCGCTCCTGCTCCATCTTCATCCAGTCTGACGTTGCATGGCGATCGTTACGCTTGCTCTTCACCGAGCCGGCTAACTGGATGGCATTGCCAAATAGCAGCATTTTTTCGGTAATGGTGGTTTTACCGGCGTCGGGGTGCGAAATAATAGCGAATGTCCTGCGAAGCTCGGCTTCACGGGCTAATTGAGTCTCTTTCATTGTGCCTCTTCAAATATAGGGTCTCATTCGCAGCACTCACTCAGCAGCTTTCGCTAACTGGCCACCGCGCGTTGAGCCATGTCCATTGCGACAATTGTAACGCTTGGAGGCGGCTGTTGTCGCGGGTGGCGTCAAATGTGACGCTCTTGAAAAAGGCCAAAAAAAACGCTGAACAAGTCAGCGTTTTAATCTTACAAAGTGGCACAAGGCCGATGTTAACCACCACCAAAGCCGGGGGCTAGGCGAAGGTATTTACCTGCGTACCTAGGGTGCCCTCTTTAGCTAGATCTGGCTGCGCGCCAGTATCGGCAGAGGCCATTATTTCAGTTACTTGATCAGCTTGCGTATCCAAAGCTTCTTTGAAAACCTGCATTTGAGCCTGTTCGGCGGTTTGCGCCTGATTCATATACAGCGATGCACTGACTGAACTGCTGATGCCTACATCCATATATCCACCTCATGGTGTGCAAATGTACTTATAAACTAGCAAAGCATTAGATCACGCGCAAAGATACCGTCTCTATTACTGGTGCTAGCGTCTATTACTATCAGCCTAACTCGCCTGATCATTAATAAATAAAGCGCTAGTTAGAACCTATCAGCACGAAATGGTGCCATATCGATGGCCGTGGGCTGCCCCTCCATCATATCCGCCATTAGATGACCGGTGGCGGGCCCCAGAGTGAACCCCTGATGGCCATGGCCAAAGGCAAGCCACAACCCTGGATGCCTTGGCGCAGGCCCAATCACTGGCTTCATATCGGGCAAACAGGGGCGCGCGCCTTTCCAAGGGGCGTCATCGCGTCGCTCGCCCAAGGGGAACACGCTGCGTGCCACTTTCTCGGCGGCGCCCAGTTGATTGACATCAGCAGGCGCATCCAAGCGATCCAGCTCAGCGCCGGTAGTCAAGCGAACCCCTGCGTTCATCGGCGCCAGCAGGTAGCCCACCTCGGCATCCATAACCCAGAAATTTAGCTTGGCTGGCGCTTGAGGCGCGTAGTGCATGTGGTAGCCACGTTTTACAAAGGTAGGAAAGTGGTAGCCCAATTCTTTTAGCCAGCTTCCCGCCCAGGGCCCTAGCGCCACGACGACGTCATCTACTTCTAACGCTTCAGCAGCGGTATTGACCTGCCAGCGATCACCCATTTGCTGAACCGACTTGATATCCGACTGCAAAATACGCCCGCCATCATTACTAAACGCTTGGGCGTAAGCCGCGACCAACTCACCTGGATCAGCAACCGTCCAGGGATCAAGCCAGTGAATTGCGCCGATAATGGTGTCACTCAAAGAGGGCTCTTTCTGCGCAAGAGCCGCCTTATCCAGTTGCTCAAACTGCACGCCATAAAGGCGCCGTGCTTCTTCGGCCTCGGTTATCCGCGCAGCAAGTTTTTCAGGCGTGCGATATAGCTCAAGCCACCCCTGCCTGCGCACCAAGTGCTCAGCGCCTGCGGCTTCAATCATCGGGCCGTGGGTTTTTAGCGAAAGCTGAATCAGTGAGGCGTATTCCGGCACGATTTTCTGGTAAGTCTTCGGCGCTGAGTTCATCCAGTAGCGCAATAGCGGGGAGGCGGCGTTGACCATACCCGCGGGGCGGTAACGAATATCTACCCGACGGTTAGGTAAAACGCTGAGGAGCGTTTTAACGTCGCGGGGAAAAGGGTAAGGCCTTACCGCTTCCCGCTGAATGATACCCGCATTGCCAAACGAGGTTTCGCGGCCAGGCTGAAGGCGATCTACCAGGGTCACCTCATGCCCACGCTGGCGCAGATGCCAGGCAATGCTGACACCGACCATGCCTGCTCCCAAAACTACCGTTTGACGCGCCATCTTGATGCACTCCCTTTTCAGCGTTTATGAACCACAATTGAAGATCTATAACTAATTGAAAAATATCACCAATCAATGCGCATTAACACAGTAGAAAACGCTATTTTATTTCTAAAAATCAGTAATTAATGCTGTCATTAGCGTTAAAAAGGATGACTTCACTATTAGCGGCATAACAATTGCTTAGTTTCTATTAGGAAACCTGAATAGCAGTCAGTTAGCACCGGTGCAACGGTTCCCCCTCCTTCCGCTTAAAACAAACAAAGCACCAAAAAGAAGCGCACTTGCACCAAAAGATACTAAGGAAAACACCATGCCTGCCACGCTAAATTTGGACAGCTCGTTGCTCGATATGCTCTGGGTGCTCTGGGCCGCTGCTCTGGTATTTGTGATGCAAGCTGGCTTTCTCTGCCTGGAAGCGGGCACTACGCGCACCAAGAATGCTATCAACGTCGCTATGAAAAACGTAGCGGACTTTGCCATTGCCGTCAGTATTTTTTGGTTAGTCGGTTTTGGTCTCATGTTTGGCGACTCTCACCACGGCTTAATCGGCACAACGCTGTTTGGTTGGCAATTAGAAGCCTCCAGCCACTGGGTGATTACCGTTTTTATTTTCCAAGCAATGTTCTGCGCCACCGCCGCTACCATTGTGTCGGGCGCAGTGGCAGAACGTATGCCCTTTTTAGCCTATACCTGGACGGCCCTCTGGATAGCCTTGGTTATCTATCCGGTTTTTGGGCATTGGGCATGGGGCGGGCTTTTGGATGGCGCGGAAGGCTGGTTAGGGGCGCTAGGGTTTGTCGACTTTGCGGGCTCCACGGTCGTACATAGCGTAGGCGGTTGGGTCGCCCTGGCAGCGGTACTGTGTATTGGGCCACGCAGCGGACGCTTCAGCCACGGTAAACCACCTACTGCCTTCCCTTCAGGCAACTTACCCCTCGCCATGTTAGGCGCACTGTTTATGATCTTAGGCTGGTTTGGCTTTAACGGCGGTAGCACCCTGGCCGTTACCGAGCAAATACCCAGCATAATAGCCAATACTGTTTTGGGCGCCGTCGGCGGCATCCTTTCGGGCATGCTGATGGGGCTACGCACTCGGCGCTACGCCGACGTTATGTATGCGATTAATGGCGCCATTGCGGGCTTGGTCGCCGTCACCGCCAGCGCTCATGTGATCTCCTTATCGGCGGCATTTGGGCTGGGTGCGGTTAGTGGCGTACTGATGGTACTGACCAGCGAATGGCTGATAAGCAAACATATTGATGATGCAGTCAGCGCCATACCCTCGCACCTCGTCGCGGGCGTATGGGGTACGCTAGCACTGCCCTGGGTCGCTGACTTAACACTGATGGATAGTGGCTTGTCGCGATCCGCTCAGTTTGGCGTTCAGTTGATCGGTGTTGTGGTGTGCGGCGTTTGGAGCTTTGGCAGCGCCTGGCTACTGTTCCGCATTACCCGGCGCTTCCTGCCCATACGCGTCTCACCTGAAGCAGAAAAGATGGGCCTCAATCTCGCCGAGCATGGCGCCAAAAATGAGTTGAACCAACTGCTTGAGCATATGCGCCAGCATGAACAGCAGGGTGATATGCGCCAGCGAATTGACGCCGACCCGTTTACCGAAGTGGGCGAAATAGCGGCGAGCTATAATCGCGTAACCGCTGCCCTTGAAAGCGCCGTTGGACATACCCGCGTGATGCTTCGCAATCTCCGCGATGGCGTGATTACCTGGCAGGCAGACGGCACCCTGACCAGCCTTAACCCTGGAGCGGAGCAACTCTTCGAGGTCGACGCCAAACAGATTATTGGCCAACCTGTCTCGCAGCTATTGCCAACCCGCTCCCTCAGCCCCGGAGCACGCCATGAAATTAAACGCCGCTGCGCAGATATGCAGGTGCGCCACCTGGAAATACAAGTCAGCGAAGGAGCCAGCGGTTCCGCGTCAGAGCGCTCAGGGATGGTGCGCGATATTACCGAGCGCAAACAGCTGCAGGAGCAGTTAAACCGCGAACGCGACCTTGCCCGTACTACCCTGGCATCGATCGGTGATGGCGTTATTACCTGCGACGCTAGTGGCAACGTAACGTTTATCAATGCGGAAGCTAAGCGCTTGACCGGATGGACACTCGAAGAGGCCATGGATAAACCCATTTACGTGGTGTATCAACTACTCGATGAAGCCAGTGGCCAACCGCTAAACAACCCGGCCCGGCAAGTGCTCACTCAACTAACTCCGGTGCACTCCACCGAGCACTGCCTACTGGTCAGTCGTGATCACTCGCATACCCCCATCCAACACAGCGCTTCACCAATACGTTCGCGCAGCGGCATTACCTTAGGTGCAGTGGTCGTTTTTCAGGATGTTAGCCTCACTCGCCAGTTGACCGAACAGCTGAGCTATCAGGTCAGCCATGACAACCTGACCGACCTGCTCAACCGCCGCGCCTTCGAATCAGCACTGACTGCGCTACTTAATCGCGACGATGGCCACCATGTGCTGTGTTACCTGGATCTCGATCAGTTCAAAATCGTCAATGACACCTGCGGCCATCTCGCTGGAGATGAGCTGCTGCGCCAATTGGCGTTAAAATTTAAAGACCATGTGCGCAGCAGCGATATCGCCGCCCGCCTGGGTGGCGATGAATTCGCTTTGTTGCTACCCGATTGCGGTATAGAGCGAGCATTGACGATTGCGGAAGCGTTACGCTGCGATATTGAGCAGTATCGTTTTTCTTGGCAGGGCCATACCTTTGGTATCGGCGTAAGCATTGGTTTGGTTGAACTCAACGCCGCTCAGCCCATGCAGTTGAGCCAGGCTCTCCACGCCTCTGACGCTGCGTGCTACGCCGCGAAAGAGGCAGGCCGCAATCGCATCCACTGCTATCAGCCTGACGATCATGCATTACTGGAGAAACACGGCGAACTGCAGTGGGTACAACGCTTGCAAAATGGCTTGGATAACGACACCTTCCGTCTTTTCGCCCAACCCATTGCAGCCATTTGCGCCACTGGCCCTGGCTACCGGGAAATTCTGCTGCGACTTGAAGAGCATGGAGAGATCATCGCGCCAGGTAGCTTTCTACCCGCTGCCGAGCGTTATCACTTTATGGAGCGCATTGACCGCTGGGTGATTCGTAACACCCTAGCCTGGCTAGGGGATCAAAACCGCCATGCGACGCTGCCACCTCACAGCTTATGGGGGATCAATCTTTCAGGTGCGTCGCTTTCCGATGCGGATTTTTGTCACGACCTTATTACTCAGGTCGCCATGGCAGGCCTGCCCCACGGCACGCTCTGCTTTGAAATTACCGAAAGCACCGCCATTGCCCAACTCTCAAGCGTGAGTGAAATAATTGTCACCCTTAAAGAGTACGGCTGTCGCTTTGCACTGGATGACTTTGGTACCGGCCTCTCCTCTTTTAGCTATTTGAAGCAGTTGCCCGTCGATTATTTGAAAATTGACGGTAATTTTATCCGCAATGTGCATCAGGATCCGATTGATCGGGCGATGGTTGAGGCGATTCATGCCGTCGGCAAGGCGTTAGGAATTGAAACCATTGCTGAATTTGTGGAAACCCAGGCAACGCTGGATATTTTGCACCACATGGGAATCAACTACGCGCAGGGGTATTTGCTGGGCAGGCCTGAGCCGCTCACCCATATGGCGGGTAACCGCATTAAGGTGATGCCGCGCTAGCTACAATAAAGGGGGAGTCTAAAAGCCAGAAACACAAAAACCCCAGTTAAGGGCATACTCTCTAAAAGAAGGGGTAAACTAAAAGGAAATTAAAAATAGCAGAAGCGATATATGCTGGGGTAATGGGGTGGATGATGGGACTTGAACCCACGACCACCGGAGTCACAATCCGGGGCTCTACCACTGAGCTACACCCACCACAACCTAAAACTGGAAACGCAAATATTGTCACTGGGGTGGATGATGGGATTTGAACCCACGACCACCGGAGTCACAATCCGGGGCTCTACCCCTGAGCTACACCCACCAAAGACAATCTTACGTAGAACAAATAGCATGCGCTTGAAGATATGATTCTGACAGGTTGTTACCACTGAATTAGGTGGCACGCCCAGCAGGAATCGAACCCGCAACCTACGGCTTAGAAGGCCGTTGCTCTATCCGGTTGAGCTATGGGCGCACATATAGTATTCATATAATACGAATACCGATGAGCACTAGACCACAACTGCAGCTTGGAAAAGCAAACTACTACCTTTCATGCTAAGTGATTGGTCGGGATGGAGGGATTCGAACCCCCGACATCCTGCTCCCAAAGCAGGCGCGCTACCAGACTGCGCTACATCCCGATTTTTATCACCTTAGACGCTACCGTGCTGCCCGTCTCAAGCGAGGCATATATTACTATTTTTAATTTTAAAGTCAACCATTAAAGTGATTGTTCGTGAAGGCGCTTTGCCTGGATGCTCCAGCGTGCGAAAATTACCGCCTTTAAAGCGCTGTGGCTTGAGCGCTTTAATGCCTAGGCTATTTTTAACATTCACAGGGACTCCATTACATGACCGCCCAACTAATCGATGGCAAAGCCATCGCTGCTACTGTCCGCCAACAGGTTGCCGAAAAGATCGCTGCACGCCGTCAAACCGGCGGACGGGCACCGGGACTAGCCGTGGTTGTGGTCGGGGACGATCCCGCCTCTCATGTGTATGTCAGCAATAAGCACCGCGCCTGCGAACAAGCTGGCATTCTCTCCTTTCAGCATGCCCTACCCGCTACAACCTCACAGCATGAACTGGAAGCCCTGGTTGATCAGCTCAACAGCGACCCGACCGTTGATGGCATCTTGGTTCAACTGCCACTGCCCAAGCATCTCGATGCCGAGCCCATTTTAGAGCGTATTCTGCCTGGCAAAGACGTCGATGGGTTTCACCCCTACAACATTGGCCGCTTAGCGCAGCGTATGCCCGCCCTACGCCCCTGCACGCCGAAAGGAATCATGACCCTACTGGCACAGAGCGATATTGCGCTACGCGGCTTAGATGCCACCGTTGTGGGCGCCTCTAACATTGTAGGCCGCCCTATGGCGCTGGAGCTGATGCTGGCAGGCTGTACCACCACCGTATGTCACCGTTTTACCCGCAACCTTGAAGATCACGTAAGCCGCGCCGACATCCTGGTCGTGGCCGTCGGCAAGCCGGGTATTGTGAAAGGCGAATGGATTAAGCCGGGCGCTATCGTGATCGACGTAGGCATCAATCGTCAGGAGGATGGCACGTTAAAAGGCGATCTTGATTTTGCCACCGCCGCCGAACGCGCCAGCTTTATCACCCCCGTACCTGGCGGCGTGGGGCCGATGACCGTAGCTACTCTGCTGGAAAATACCCTTGAAGCCGCCGAGAAGCACGATTTAGCTCCCCTAGAGCACGCCTGAGTTAAACAACACCACTTTTAATGTAGGAGCATGGCGCAGTGAAGCGTATTGGTATTATTGGCGCAATGGCGCAGGAAGTGAGCACCTTGGTGAGTCAGTTGGACAATCCCCAACGCTACGAGCACGCGGGTTTTGTCTTCCATACCGGCACGCGTTACGGCCTTGAGGTCATTGTGCTGCAGTCAGGGATTGGTAAGGTCAATGCCGCAGTAGGCACGGCTATTTTATTAGAGCGCCATCAGCCCGATGCCATTATCAATACCGGTTCCGCCGGTGGCTTTGCCGCCGATTTAGCCATTGGCGATGTAATCATTTCAGACGAAGTACGCCATCACGACGTCGACGCCGTGGTATTTGGCTACGAGATAGGCCAAGTGCCAGGGATGCCCGCCGCCTACTTGGCCGACAAATCGCTGCGAGAGGTGGCGCGTAATGCCATCGCCTCGTTAGGTGAAGTCCAGGTACGCGAAGGCTTGATCGCCACCGGTGACGCCTTTATGGCTGACCCTGCAAGGGTAGACGCTACCCGTGCCCAGTTCCCTAGCATGCTTGCGGTAGAGATGGAGGGCGCAGCCATTGCTCAAACGTGCCACCTCTACCAGTGCCCCTTCGTGGTGATCCGCGCGCTCTCTGACATTCCTGGCAGTGGCGACAACCACCTCTCCTTCGATGAATTTCTGGAAGTGGCCGCCGACCACTCATCGCGCATGGTTGACCAAATGCTTAAGCAACTTGGCAACGTCTAACAGGGCTTACTAAGCGCTTGGAGCCGTCGACCGTTAAAGCGTCGACGGTTCTTGTTAAGACCTGGCTTGTTAAGACCTAACCGCCCAGTTAAGCGTCTCCCCCGCCAGCAATGGAATAATGTTCTCTCCCTGAGCGTAAGGATAACTCTCCGGCAGTGTCCAACCCCGTCGCTCTAGCGTAATGGTGTCTGCGTTAGCCGATAACCCATAAAAACGCGGCCCATTCAGGCTGGCGAAGGCTTCCAACTTATCCAGGGCACCCATTTCATCGAAGGCGGTGGCGTAAAGCTCAATGGCCGCGGGGGCAGTATAGGCACCGGCACAGCCGCAGCTTGACTCTTTAGCCCCCTGGGAGTGGGGCGCGCTATCGGTGCCCAAAAAGAACTTATGGCTACCGCTGGTGGCTGCTTTAAGCAGCGCCTGGCGATGCTGCTCACGCTTTAGAATGGGCAGGCAGTAGTAGTGAGGACGAATCCCACCCACCAGCATCTTATTGCGGTTAAACAGCAGGTGATGCGCAGTAATGGTGGCGGCCACATTATCCGGTGCCTGGGCAACAAACTCTGCGGCTTGCTGGGTGGTGATATGCTCACACACTACTCTCAGCGCCGGATGGCGTTCCAGCAGCGGTTTTAGCACTGTTTCAATAAACACCGCTTCGCGATCAAAAATATCGATCTCAGCATGGGTGACTTCACCGTGCACCAAAAGTGGCATGCCAACCTTAGCCATCATTTCGATAGTGGCGTCACAGTGGGCCAAATCGGTCACCCCTGAATCGGAGTTAGTCGTGGCACCCGCCGGGTAAAGCTTCACCGCTTTGACAATGCCACTTTGTGCCGCGCGCTCGATCTCTTCCGGTGGAGTTGTATCGGTGAGATAGAGCACCATTAAGGGCTCGAAGGTACTGCCCGCTGGCAAGGCAGCAAGAATACGCTGACGATACTCAAGCGCCTGGGCCGTAGTGGTAACCGGCGGGGTGAGATTGGGCATAATGATCGCCCGCCCCATCTGCGCTGCGGTATGGCCTACCACCGCGTTGAGCGCCTCATCGTCGCGCAAGTGAAGGTGCCAGTCATCGGGGCGGGTCAGTGTTACAGTGTCCACGGCATGTCCTGTAGTGGTGTTAAGTCGGGTAAAATACGCCATGTACAGTATACGCAATTGCGCGATGGGATAAATCCGCTCCTCAAGTGCCCACACCCCAGCCCAAGTATCGTATTATGGCGGCGCTGTTTTAGAGACACAGCTCTTTCAAGATCCAGATCTAACGGTTAGTTTTTGCAGTCGTTTATAAAAGTTAGTTTTTGACGCTAAGGATTCGGTTGTTTATGCAGAACGTGCGCCGCTATGCGGATATTATTGCCAGCCTGGAAGGATTGATGTGGCTAAGCCTCGCTTGGTCGATTTCGCTCTCCGTTCATATCGGCAGCACAGAACCCACTCTTGCTAGCTTATTGGTGATTGGTGCTCTAGTGGTTTTCTGCTGGGCTCATCGGCCACTGCGTTACCTGTTGCGCCGCTACCATATTCGCAAGCGGCGCACCGATATGTGGATCCATACCCTGGCTCTGCCGTTGCTGCTGGCGATGTTCCTCCACATCATGCTTGAAGCGTTATTGGGTAGCGCCTGGTTGCCGCCTAAAATGCTGCTGTTCAATATATTGGCATCGGCTGGCTGGACAACCTACGTGATGACCCTGTTGATTAAATCTGTCATTCATGGCTTTAAAGCCAAAACCAAGTAAGCCCATCATGCCGACTGCCCTACCCCTCCCGCTTTCTACACCCAACCGTAACTTGGTGCGACTGACTATTGTGCGCGGCATCACCTGGACGGGTTTTTTACTGGCGATTGTGGTGGGCGTTGAACTGCTCGCCTTCGATTTACCGGTGACCGCCGTGGTGAGCGTGGTCATTTCAATGGGCGTACTCAATATTGCCACTTGGTGGCGCCTGGGCCGTCCCCGCGCGGTGACGCACCTTGAGTATTTGCTGCATTTACTTGCCGATATCACCGGCTTAACACTACTGTTCTATTTCTCGGGCGGTTCCACCAACCCTTTTATTACCTACTACCTGGTGCCGGTTACCATCGCCGCCGCCACCCTGCCCTGGCGCCATGCCTGGATCATCGCCGCATGCTCCATGGCGGGCTATACCTTTTTAATGTTCTCCTACCACCCCATCCCGCAACTGGGCCATATCAACAGTGATAGCCCCTTGAGCCTGCATATACTAGGCATGTGGCTTAACTTTGGCCTCTCTGCGGGGCTGGTAACCTTTTTTATCTACAAAATGGCTCACGCGCTGCGTAGCCGTGATCAGGCGCTCTCCCGCACTCGGGAAGCGGCCCTGCGCAATGAGCAGGTGTTGGCGGTCGCAACCCAGGCCGCGGGCACTGCCCACGAACTGGGCACACCACTCTCTACCATGGCAGTCCTCCTCAAAGAGATGCAGGCCGATGCCCCCGCCGATTCGACGCTTGATCAGGACATTAACTTATTGCGCCAGCAGGTCGACGTATGCAAATCACGTCTACAAAATTTGGTCTCCAATGCTGACCGGCGGCGTATGGCAGAACCCGAAGTGCTCGATGCAGAAGTGTGGTTAGCGGGGGTTGTTCAGCGCTGGTTGGTGCTCCGTCCTGATGTGAGCCATCAGTTCGATGTGGCAGAGAAACGCGGAAGACCTTGGCTGGCCGTCGATGCCACGCTCGACCAAGCATTGACCAATTTGCTCAATAACGCCGCTGACGCCAATCCTGAGCACATTGCCATACGCTTAGACTGGCAGAGTGAGAGCGTGGTGATCGATATTCGTGACCATGGCCCAGGTGTCGCCATGTCGATCGCCGACCAGTTGGGTGAGACGTTTATTTCGACTAAAAGCAAAGGCATGGGCATCGGCTTGTTTTTAACCCATGCCACCATCAATCGCTTTGGTGGTGGTGTAAGCCTGTATAATCACCCGGAAGGGGGTACGCTAACGGAAGTCACGCTGCCCCGCTGCGCAGCGCCAACTTAATCGCGCCCGCCCCAAGCACCGCCAGTTATGGATTGAGGACAACATGCAAACGCGAGAGCAACGCCTGCTAATCATAGATGACGATGAAATGTTTTGTCATGTGCTGAACCGTGCCCTTACGCGCCGCGGTTACGACGTTATAGTTGCCCACGATGCCGAGCAGGCCCTGACCATGGCCGCGCAGCATTCACCCACCATGGCGACCCTTGATTTAAAACTGGAAAACAGCTCAGGTTTAAAACTGCTTCCGGAGCTGCTTGCCACCGTGCCCCAGTGTCGCATTGTGGTGCTGACCGGCTACTCCAGCATTGCCACCGCAGTGGAGGCGATTAAGCTCGGCGCGGTTAACTACCTGTGTAAGCCGGTGGATGCCGACGATGTATTAACCGCATTCGAGCGCCAAAGCGGTGACCCGGATATTGAGCTTGCAGACAATCCGCCATCGATTAACCGCATCACCTGGGAGCATATTCAGAAAGTGCTGCAGGAGCACGACGGCAATATATCCGCCACCGCACGAGCGCTGGGCATGCACCGCCGCACCCTGCAGCGCAAACTACAAAAACGCCCCGTACGTCGTTAAAGCCTGCAACAAAGCACCCCGCCAACCACATCAAGGTCACTGGCGGGGCCAAACTGATTAATTAATGCGCCGTCCAGCCTAAATCGATATTAAAGCTTGAGCCAGTCACAGCACCGGCTGCGTCGGATGCCAGATAAGCGACTAATTGCGCCACCTCTTCAGGTTCGATCAAGCGCTTGATGGCCGCCTGTTTGAGCATGACTTTCTCGATGACCTCCTGCTCATCCATACCGTGCAATTTAGCCTGGTCGGCGATTTGGTTGTCCACTAACGGGGTTTTCACATAGGCAGGACATACCGCATTCGCGGTGATGCCTTGTTCACCGCCCTCTAGCGCCGCCGTTTTGGTCAAACCAATCATGCCGTGTTTGGCACTGATGTACGCCGCCTTCCCTGGTGAAGCCACCTGAGCGTGTATCGAGGCCACGTTAACGATGCGTCCCCAACCCTTTTCACGCATATGCGGCCAAGCCGCCTGTGTTAGTAAGAAAGGCGCCGTTAGCATCAAGTCCATAATCTGACGCCACTTTTCCTCGGGGAAGGTCTCAATCGGGGCAACGTGCTGAATCCCAGCGTTATTGACCAATATATCAACACCGCCAAAGCGCTTGACCGCATCCGCCACCGCCGCACGGCAGGCGTCGGGATCGGTTAGATCCGCCTCAAAGAACGCCGCGCCGGATTTTTCAGCGACCGCCTTACCCGCCGGATTAAAATCGACGGCAAGCACTTGATGACCTAATTCGCAAAAGTGCTTAACCACAGCGGCACCGATCCCGCTGCTAGTACCGGTTACCAGCGCAACTCGCGGTGTTGTAACGGCTTGGGAAGTCATGGGTAATTTCCTTTTTCACTGCGTGGATGGAAGATACTGTTTGTAGAAATCCTGACAGTATAGCTGGCTGCACTTAGGCGTTGAGCTCTTCATCGGGTTGCATTAAACGCGCCATCATTTGCTGCGCCAGCCTTGCGGCCTCCTGCATGCTCTCCAGCTCGCTTAAATCTCGCAAAATGGCGCGCTTATAGAGTCCGTAGCCGCCTGGCAAGCGCTCAAGAGATAGTGGGTATGTGCCTGAAGGCAGAGAAAGCGTAAGCGTATCCGCCAGAGTCTCGGTCAGCAGGGAGTGGTCAGGCACTGCAACCAGCCACAGCTCGCAGGGCGTAATCAACGCCCCCACCATGTGCTTAGCGCCATGATGCTGGAAGCATAGCGCATCAACCCCTAAACGCGGGTTCCAGTCACTTTTTCGTTTAATGGATGGCAAGTGCCTATCTCGGTACGCTTTCGACAGATCAGTAAGAAAGGTGTATTCGTCAGCGGTGAGCGTTTGCATAGGCTTGTTGGTTTTCCCAGGTGATAACGGACATTAATGGTTCGTGTAGCGAGCTACTATTGGCGAAACGAGCTCTGCTCAGCCACAATGGGCGCGAATTTATCGCTTAGCCAAACGGCTATTTACCCTTCAGTTACTGTCTACCTGATAACTTACTCAGTTTATCGTAAAGGAGCACCACCTATGTTCGTGGTTATTTTTGGTCGGATGTCATGTCCTTTCTGCGTACGCGCAAAACAGCTGGCCGAGCATTTGGAAAAAGTCGGAAAAATTGAAGGCTATCGCTATGTGGATATGCCCTCTGAAGGCGTCACTAAAGAAGATATCGCCAAAACAGCGGGTAAACCCATTCACACTGTCCCGCAGGTATTTGTCGATCAAACCCATGTAGGCGGCTTTACTGAATTTGATCGGTTTGTCCGCGATCAACAGCTACTTGCCGTTTAACCGCTCGTTAATAGCCGTTGAACCCTTGCTTACCCCGCTTGCCTATACTGAGCAGTTATTTAATGGCTCACGCTAGGTGTGCCACTTTAGGCAAGGAGTTCACCATGCAGCGTCAGGAGTTCGTTCAGCAGCTGTGGCTTGACTATGTACATACCCATCCCGACATCGGCGCCCTTAGACTTTGGCCACTATCAACGGCGGCTGAATATTTAACGCTGGTAACGCTCAATTACGGGCCCTTTGCCGCTGCCGCGCTTACCGGCAATTTAGCTCATATGGGCTATCGCGTCATGGGCCATTACGCCATGGCCGATAAAGGCCTATTGGTGCAACTACTCGCGCCAAGCGACGGCAGTAGTTGGCTGGTGCTGGCAGAACTGCAAATAGGCACATTGTCCAAGGCGCCCCGGGAAGCCATTGAAGGGCTGGTGCAACAATCTCACCCTCAGGATTGCAAGGGGCATAATTTGCTCTGCCGCGGTCGCCCCTGGCCGATGCCTAGCTGGGCGCTTTATCAACAGCTACAGCAAGCTCACCCCTTGGCTGCCTGGATAGCGGTGATGGGCCCTCGATTGCATCACGCTGGCTTTGATTGTGGGCAGTTGGGGGAACCCTTGAAAACGCTGGATCAACGCCTAAGTGAAGTGGGCATGCCAAGCCTTGAGGGCCAGCAAAACGGTGTCTTCACGGTATCATCACTGCTTGATCACCGCTTCTACCCCACCACACCACAGAAAACAGTCTTCGCCAATGGCGATGAACATCGCCTCTGCCTAGGCGGCCTGGCGTTAGCCCAAAAGCACGTTGAAGATAATCACGAGCGTATTGCCGATTTACTGCTACCCCACCATACGCGCTGTGAAATGGCCTGAGACGCTAGCAGTAATGGCGCTAGCGTCTCACTGTGCAGTTTATTTAACCCTCTAACCTTCGGCTGTTTATCATTCGGGCTAATGGGAGCGTACTTACTCGGCATCAAACGTCATTTCGGGAACATGGTCAGGCACAATCAGCTTGCCCGCCGTCTTCTCGACGATTTCCTCAACGCTTACGCCCGGAGCGCGCTCCTTGAGAATAAAGGCACCGTCTTTGATTTCAAGATAAGCTAAATCTGTCAACACGCGGTTAATGCAGCCTGCGCCGGTCAGCGGTAGTTCGCATTTTTCCAATAGCTTGGATTCGCCGTGCTTAGAGGCATGGGTCATAGTGCAAATGATATTGTCGGCACCGGCAACGAGATCCATGGCACCGCCCATGCCTTTGATCAACTTCCCTGGAATCATCCAGGACGCGATATTGCCCTGCTGATCCACCTCGAAAGCCCCCAGCACGGTGAGATCCACGTGGCCACCACGAATCATCGCAAATGATTCTGCGGAAGAAAAAATCGCTGCGCCTGGGCGCGCCGTCACCGTCTCTTTACCCGCATTAATCATATCTGGATCAAGTTCGTCTTCGGTGGGGTAGCGGCCCATCCCCAGCAGACCGTTCTCGGATTGCAGCATGACATCGATGCCATCCGGAATATAGTTGGCAACCAGGGTGGGAATACCAATGCCCAGGTTGACGTAAAAACCATCTTGAAGTTCGCGGGCGACACGCTGAGCCATCTGTTCTCGTGTTAAAGCCATGGTGACTTCCTCTTGTTGAATCGTTAAATGAGAAGCTAGTGTTGCGTTTGAAGGCGCGGCGTATTAGCTGCGCACCGTGCGTTTCTCTATCCGCTTTTCAAACGTGCCTTGAATAATCCGATCCACATAAATTCCTGGGGTATGGATCTGGCTAGGCTCAAGCTCACCCGGTTCAACGATCTCTTCAACTTCCACCACGGTAATTTTCCCCGCCGTGGCGGCCATGGGGTTAAAATTCTGCGCCGTATGGCGATACATTACATTGCCATAGCGATCCGCCTTCCAGCCTTTCACTATGGCAAAATCACCTACAATGGCTTCTTCTAAAATACAGTGTCGGCCATTAAACTCGCGAACCTCTTTCCCCTCACCAATCGGCGTGCCGTAACCGGTAGCGGTGTAAAAGGCGGGAATACCAGCGCCGCCTGCGCGCATTTTTTCCGCCAATGTGCCTTGAGGCGTTAACACCACTTCAATCTCATCGTTGAGCATTTGCTTCTCAAACAGGGCATTCTCACCTACGTAAGAGGCCAGAATCTTACTGATTTGGCGGTCTTCAAGCAGTATTCCCAAGCCAAAACCATCGACACCGCAATTATTGGATACCACGGTAAGGTCAGTGACGCCGCGTCGCTTGATCTCGGCAATCAGGTTTTCGGGAATACCGCAGAGCCCGAAGCCACCGGCGATGACGGTCATACCGCTTTCGATGCCTTCCATAGCCTCTTCGTAGGAAGCTACACGCTTATCGAATCCTGCCATTGTTGTGCCTCACATTGTTGTTGATGATCAGTATTATCGTAGATGAGTGCTGTCAAAAATTCGCGAACTGAAGCTTACGATAGTGCCAGTGTTGTGCGAGATGATATATTTGTTAAGTTTGTTTTTCTTATCAATTTATTTTTTAAACTTATAAAAGGTACTTTATGACCGTCAAACAGCTGCGCGCCTTTCTGGCGGTCGCCCAAACCCTCAGCTTTACTCAAGCCTGCGAGCGCCTGCATTTATCCCAACCAGCGCTAAGCCTGGCGATTAAAGGCCTGGAAGAGTCCCTGGGTGGCAAACTGCTGATTCGTAGCACCCGCAGCGTCAGATTAACCCCAGAAGGCGAGTCGCTACTACCGCTAGCCAAACATCTGCTGGCCCAGTGGGACAATACCGAGGAGCGTTTGCGCCAGCGCTTCACCCTCCAGCTGGGGCGCCTCAGCGTGGCGGCGATGCCCGCCTTTGCCGGTAACTTACTCCCTGCGGCGCTGGTTAAATTTCGCCAACAGTACCCCAAAATCAACATAACCGTGCACGATGTCATCAACGAGGAGGTTACCGCCATGGTGCGCTCCCGACAGGTAGAGATGGGGATCGCTTTTTCTCCGGAGGGTACCGGCAGCCTGCTCTTTACGCCGCTGTTTGAAGACCATTTTGTGGCGGTCGTGCCGACTGGCTCTCCGTTAACCCAGAGCACCCAGCTCGCCTGGTCGACGCTGCTAAGCCACGATTTCATTACTCTTCAGCGCCCCTCCATGGTACGTCGTTTATTGGAACAGGAGCTGAGCAAACAGGATATGGAGCTCACTGTGGCCTTTGAAAGCCACCAGCTTTCTACCGTAGGGAGGATGGTTGCCGACGGCCTGGGCGTCAGCGCTGTGCCTTCCATGTGCATTCGTCAAATGCATGAACTGGGCGCTCGCTGCATACCGCTGACAGCGCCCGCTATCTCCTGCCGGGTCGGCATTTTGACTCACCAAGAGCTCTCCGTAGCCGCCCATGCACTGCGCACCGTTCTCTTGAACACCGTCCAAGCCCCTTCACTGCCGCTCGTCTAAAACATCATCAAGCTAATGAATTGCTGTAGGTTTCTGCTGGGCAGCGTGGCTAGGATCATTTAGCATTCAGTATTACGCTATTGGTCTGACGGTAAGGAAACGTGGTATGCCTATTTTAAAGGGGCTGATTAGCGCTCTGCTGCTAACGCTCAACACGCTGTTCTGGGGCGTACCTCTCATTCTGCTGACGCTACTTAAAGTCATTGCCCCAGGGCAGCGGCTTAAGCAGTTAGTGTTGCAGGGGCTGAATGGCGTTGCGCTTAACTGGATAGGCGTCAACCTTTGGTGGATGCGGCACTGGCTCAAACCCGTGCTACACGCCAGCGTACCTGATAATTTGAGCCCACAGCAGTGGTGGCTGGTGATATCCAACCACCGCAGTTGGACGGATATCTTTATGCTGTTGATGGCGTTGCATCGGCGTATCCCCATGCCACGTTTTTTCTTAAAACGTCAATTGATCTGGATCCCCATCGTAGGGTTGGCTTTTTGGGCGCTAGAATTTCCTTTTATGCGCCGCTTTAGCCGCGAACAAGTCGCTAAAAATCCTAAGCTGGCCACCATTGATCGAGCAGCTACCGAACGGATGTGCCAGCAGGCAAGGCTCTCGCCCATTGCGATTTTTAATTTTGTCGAGGGCACCCGCTTTTCGGTTGCCAAACGCGATGCCCAGCAGAGCCCCTACCGCCACCTATTACGCCCTAAAGCGGGCGGCATTGCCCAAGTACTTAGTCTGCTAGGCAACCAATTGGATGGTATCCTGGATGTGACGATCAGCTACGCTAACCCCTCGCCGACGTTTTGGGGCTTTTTATGCGGCAGGGAAGCGCCCATAACATTACAGGCACGGCAACTCAGCATTCCTGAGTGGATGTACGCATCAGAAAACCACGAAGAAAAGCAGCATAAGGAACGCTTCCACACATGGATCAATGCACTCTGGTTGGAAAAAGATGGCATGCTGGACAGCCGAACCGATCACGCCTAACCAGCTGGCTCACTGTTTGGCTGTTAGCGGGACTACTGACCGGCTGTTCCAGCGCTCCTCCATCGTCATCCCAGCGAGCAGCCGCCCCTAGCGCCAGCCAGATCAGTGGCAACTGGGTGCAAGTACAGCGTGGCGACACGCTGGGTAAGCTGGCGGCCCGGGCTAACGTGCCACTGGAACGCTTGGAGCGCTTTAACCCAGGTGCCGATACGCGGCGCCTGGAAATTGGGCAACGTCTATTAATTCCTACCCAGCAGGAGCGGGCACCTTCAGGTGGCCCCTACCGCTATCAAATCCGTCCTGGTGATACGTTCTCGAGCATCGCCCGACATTTTGGCACTACCAGTGGCCGCATTCAGAGTGCCAACCCTAGTGCCTCTCCCACTAATTTGAGAATTGGCCAAATAGTCAGCCTCCCCCTTAGCGGTTCAGCGGCGCGAAGTTCATCTAGAAGCTCAGCAAACAGTAGCAGCTCTTCAAGCGCTAACAAGCCTGCCGCTGCACCTACCAGCAGCGCTCCCAGTCAGGCGCTACCCTCATCAGCCAGGCGCTGGCCCTGGCCGCTGGAGGATTATCGAGTGGTTCGCCGCTTCGGGCCAGACAGCCGAGGCACCCTGCAGCCCATGCTGCTGGCTACTCAAGCTGGCGCTCAGGCTAAAGCCGTCGCCCCTGGCGAAGTACGCTTTGCCGACGGTATGCGTCAGTTGGGTGAAGTGGTGATTGTGCACCATGCCAATAACCTCCAAACCGTATACGCCCTTTGCGAGCGCATTTTGGTCGAGGTAGGCAAACAGGTTAGCGCGGGAGACCCACTTTGTGAGGTAGGTCAAAGCAGTGCCACCCAACGCTACGATCTACTCTTTGATCTGCGCCAAGGCGGCAAACCCATCGATCCCAAGCAGGTTTTGCGCTAAAACACTCGCTTGAAACCGTCCCTCGTAATACTGTCCATTATAAAGCAACGGCCCCTAGCTTAAGCAGGGGCCGCGGGTAGATGGACACGCTTCTAGCCGCGATAGTAGCCCGGCTTTACAAACGGCATGGGAGTTACCACCATAGGTAACTGTTTACCGCGTACCACCGCGAATACAGTGCTTTGCGGTGCTTCCTGCTCGCGAGTGACATAACCCATCGCCACAGGCTTACCGACGCTGGGACCAAAGCTGCCGGAGGTAACGATTCCAATCTCATTGCCTGCCTCATCCACAAGCGGCGCACCCTCACGCACCGGCGCGCGACCTTCAGCTAACAGCCCAACACGCTTGCGGGTGTGATCTTTGGCATCGACCTGATGAAGAATCACATCGGCGCCTGGAAAACCTCCCGGCCGATCACCACCACGGCGCCGGGGCTTGCCAATCGCCCAGATTAGACCTGCTTCTACCGGGGTGGTTTGCTCATCCATATCGTGGCCATACAGGCATAAACCCGCTTCCAAACGCAGCGAGTCCCGTGCTCCCAGGCCAATCGCTTCGACCTCAGGCTCAGCTAGCAGTTGCTCAGCGAAGGCTTCGCAAGCATCGGCGGCGACGGAAATTTCAAAACCATCTTCACCGGTATAGCCGCTGCGGCTCACCCAAACCTCCTGCCCAGCAATGGTGAAGCGGCCATGCTGCATAAACACAAGCTCACAGGCTTCAGGGCAAAGCCGCTGCATGACATCCCGCGCCTGAGGCCCTTGGAGCGCCAGTAAGCCACGATCCAAAGGTTCAATTGTATGGGTTGACGCCAAATTGAGGCGCAGGTGAGTCAAGTCCTGATCTTTACAGGCGGCATTCACTACCAGATAGAAGTGATCACCCGCATTGACCACCATCAGGTCGTCAATAATGCCGCCTTCTGTGTTGGTGAACAGCCCGTAACGTTGGGCACCTTTCTCAAGGCTCATCAAATCGGCAGGAATCAAGGTTTCCAGGGCTTCGGCCACGCCGTCACCGGAAACGCTGATTTGCCCCATATGGGAGACATCGAACAGCCCGCACTTTTGACGGGTGTGTTCATGTTCTTTTTTGACCCCCAGCGGATACTGCACCGGCATATCGTAGCCAGCAAAAGGTACCATCTTGGCGCCTAGCTTGAGGTGCAGCGCATGCAGTGGCGTTTGCTTTAATTCAGACATAGGGGCTTTCCTCACTTAAAAGTGTTCGCTCAAAAAAGAGAACGGGAAGCCACTGATTAAGTGCCTTCCCGACTCTCCTGTTATTCACGTTCACCTACAGCGCCGATGAACGCGCTGCGGGTATTATTGGTCGTGATCCAGTGCTTCACCCGGCAATACGTCTTTGCCGTCGAAATAGTCCTTGGTTAGCTTAAAGACTACCGGCGAAAGCAGTGCCAAGGCAATCAGGTTCGGGATCGCCATCATGGCGTTGAAGGTATCCGCCATGAGCCAGATAAAGCCCAGTTGAGCGATGGCGCCCAGCGGGATGGCCAGTACGAACAGCACCCGATAGATCATAATAGAGCGAGTGCCAAACAGGAACTGGCAGCACTTCTCACCGTAAAATGACCAGCCTAGGATGGTGGTAAAGGCAAAAATCGCCAACGCAATGGCGACAATCTGATTGCCAAAGCCAGGCAGTGCAGCGTCAAACGAAAGCGCGGTCAGCGACGCCCCCGCTTCACCCTCTTGCCAAACCGTTGAGGTCAAAATCACCAACGCAGTAATCGTGCACACAAGAATGGTATCGATAAAAGTGCCCAACATCGCGATTAAGCCTTGGCGCACTGGATTTTTGGTTTTGGCCGCCGCGTGCGCGATCGGCGCACTACCCAAACCCGCTTCGTTGGAGAAGATCCCGCGTGCCACACCAAAACGAATCGCCGCCATGACGGCGGCGCCCGCGAAACCACCTGCGGCCGCCATGGGGTTGAAGGCATAGTAGAAGATCAAACCAAAAGCTTCACCGATCTGCCCGGCATTGACGATCAATACCAACAAGCCAGCCACTACGTAGGCAATGCCCATAATCGGCACCAACTTGCCCGCCACTTTAGCAATACGCTTGATACCGCCCAGAATCACCGCGCCAGCCAGCACCATAATGACCACACCCGTGAGCCAGTGCGGCACGCCGAAGGTGGCGTCCATGGCGTCAGCAACGGAGTTGGACTGAACGGTATTGCCGATCCCGAAGGCTGCGACAGCGCCAAAAAATGAGAACAGGCCGCCCAACCATAGCCACTTTTTACCCAGGCCATTCTTGATGTAAAACATCGGCCCGCCCACGTGGTAACCAGTGCTATCGGTTTCACGATAGCGCACGGCCAGCACCGCTTCAGCAAATTTAGTGGCCATACCCACCAGTGCGGTAATCCACATCCAAAACACAGCGCCAGGGCCACCTAACGCGATGGCTGTGGCGACACCGGCAATATTACCGGTACCGATGGTCGCAGAGAGTGCGGTCATCAAGGCATTAAAAGGAGATATTTCCCCTTCGTCTCCCTCTTTGGCAGCTGCCGCTTTACCCACCCCAGGTTTCGCATCACGCCCCGCCCACATTAGCTTGAAGCCCATGCCGAGCTTTCTAATCGGCATCAGTTTCAAGCCAAGCTGCAGGTAGATCCCCACACCGAGTAGCAGAATCAACATGACGGGCCCCCAGACCACGCCGTTGATCGCCCCTAAGAGGCTAGTTAATGCTTCCATGTTCATCTCCTCGCTTTGTTGGTATGCAATATTGGTGTGTATTATTGGCTTGTTGCGATTACGGGCTAGTCCTAACGACGCTATTGTTGGTTAGCGCACGATTTGAATGTTTTACACCATAAACTTAGCTAGCATCTAGGGTGATGTCGCTTGTGCATAGAGGATACCGCTTTTTTCATAACCCGATCTTCTGCACAAACCCGGCGAAAAGTAGCTGAACCGATAACGCCACCAAGCAAGCTTTGAAGCAACGAAGAAATTTGTTTCCGATTGGAAACACGTTAACATGCTTGCTTATTCGCTCGATCTACCCCAGTCACTAGTCGCCAAGGCGAACGACAACCGCTAGTATGCTCGGGCCCAGAAAACTGTTTCATATAGGAAAACACCATGAGCAATCTTCCTACCAATCTTCGTTACGCAGAAAGCCACGAGTGGGTGCTGGATAATAAGGACGGCACCGTAACCGTGGGTATAACTGATCACGCCCAGCAGGCGCTCGGCGATGTCGTGTTTGTTGAACTGCCTGAAGTGGGAACAGCGCTGAACAAAGGGCAAGAGTTTGGCGTTATCGAATCGGTAAAAGCTGCTTCTGATCTCTACTCACCGGTTGTTGGCGAAGTCATTGAGGTCAATGACGCTCTTGAAGACGCCCCTGAAACAGTCAATGAAGCGCCTTACGAAGGTGGCTGGATTATGAAAGTGCGTTTAGACAGCGACTCACTTGATGGCCTGCTCGACGCAGATGCCTATCAAGCAACGCTAAGCGCCGACGACTAAAGGCGGTAGCTGAATCATATATTAGGGCCTGCCTTTATCCTTTATGGCAGGCTCTTCGCTTAACGCCCTGCACGGTTCTCTCTTAACGTCCGGAATCTTCTTCATGTCTCTTGAAACACGCCGTCTGGCCGAGCTGGCCGATCACGATGCTTTTATCAAACGTCATAATGGTCCAAGTCAAGATGACGTGGCCACCATGTTAAAAGCGCTCAACATGCAGCACATGGAAGATCTGATTGAACAGACCGTGCCGAGCGATATCCGTCTTGGCCGTGAGCTAGCGCTTGATGAACCGCGTAGCGAATCAGAGGCGCTAGAGTACCTAGCGCAGCTCGCGCGCCAGAACCGCGTGGCTAAGAGCTATATTGGCCAGGGCTATTACGGCACCCATATGCCCGCGGTGATTCAGCGCAACGTATTGGAAAACCCAGGCTGGTACACGGCCTACACCCCCTACCAGCCGGAGATTTCTCAAGGACGCCTGGAAGGCTTGCTTAACTTCCAGCAGGTGGTCATGGATTTAACCGGCATGGAGCTGGCTAATGCGTCGCTGCTCGACGAAGCCACCGCTGCCGCCGAAGCCATGGCGCTGTGTAAGCGTGGTAATAAGAAAAGCAAATCCAACGCTTTTTTCGTCGCCGACGATGTTTTCCCGCAAACGCTGGATGTCGTTAAAACCCGTGCCGAGTTCTTTGGCTTTGAGCTGATCACCGGCCCTGCAGAAGAGTTGGCCAGCCACGATGTGTTTGGAGCCCTGGTTCAGTACCCCTCTGCCAGTGGTGAAGTGCGCGATCTGGCACCGCTATTAAGCGCCGCGGCTGAGCGCAATATAATGACCTGCGTGGCCAGCGATCTTTTGAGTCTGGTGCTGCTTAAAGAACCCGGCCAGCTGGGCGCGGATATTGTGGTGGGCAACTCCCAACGCTTTGGCGTACCCATGGGCTTTGGTGGCCCTCACGCGGCGTTCTTTGCTACATCCGACAAGCTCAAGCGCTCAATTCCTGGGCGTATCATCGGCGTATCAAAAGATAGCCGTGGCAACACCGCCCTGCGCATGGCAATGCAGACCCGCGAGCAGCATATCCGCCGCGAGAAAGCGACGTCCAATATCTGTACCGCCCAGGCGCTTCTGGCCAACATCGCAGGCTTTTATGCCACCTATCACGGTGCAGAAGGGTTGCGCAAAATTGCCGGCCGCGTTCATCGCCTAGCCACCCTGCTTGCCGAAGGCCTTAAGCAGGCAGGCGTATCGCTCGCTCATGACAGCTGGTTTGATACGCTACGTCTGACAGGTGTTGATGCAGGTAAGATCCATGGCCGAGCCATGACCCATGATATTAATCTGCACTACTTCGGCAATGGCGATGTCGGTATTAGCCTGGATGAAACCACCACCGCCCACGATGTAGCCACATTGTTTGATGTGCTGCTGGGCGATGAGCACGGCCTTGCCGTTGCAGTATTGGACGAGCAAGTGGTAGCTAGCGGCGCTTCCGGCATTCCCGCGGCATGCCAGCGCGAAAGCGACTTCTTGAGCCATCCCACCTTTAACCGCTACCGCAGCGAAACCGAAATGCTGCGCTACTTAAAGCGTCTGGAGAATAAGGATCTGTCGCTTGCCCATGCAATGATCCCGCTCGGCTCCTGCACCATGAAGCTCAACGCCACCAGCGAAATGATCCCCGTCTCCTGGCCCTCGTTTGCGCACCTTCACCCCTTTGCACCTCGCGACCAGGTGGCTGGCTATCATCAAATGATCGACGAGCTCTCGGCCTTCCTGGTCGAAGTCACCGGTTACGATCACCTCTCGATGCAGCCTAACTCCGGCGCTCAGGGTGAATATGCTGGCCTTGTGGCAATTCGTCGTTACCAAGCGGCCCAAGGCGAAGGTCATCGCGATGTCTGCTTGATTCCAAGCTCTGCCCACGGCACCAACCCTGCCTCGGCAGCCATGGTGCAAATGAAGGTGGTGGTGGTCGAGTGCGATCAAAACGGCAATATCGACATAGCGGACTTACGCGCTAAAGCTGAACAGCATAGCGATAAGCTCTCCGCCATTATGCTGACCTACCCATCCACACACGGGGTGTTTGAAACCAGCGTACGCGAAGCGTGCAAGATCGTTCACGACAACGGTGGTCAGGTGTATATCGATGGCGCCAATATGAACGCCCAGGTAGGGTTAACCCGTCCTGGCGATTTTGGCGGCGATGTGTCTCACCTTAACCTGCACAAAACGTTCTGTATTCCCCACGGTGGCGGCGGCCCGGGCATGGGCCCTATCGGCGTGAAAGCCCACTTGGTGCCCTACGTTTCAAACCATGTGGTAACACCTATCAACGGCGTCAACACTGATAGCGGTGCAGTCTCCGCGGCTGCCTTCGGCAGTGCTTCCATTCTGCCCATTTCCTGGGCCTACATTAAGATGATGGGTGCCCGCGGGCTGCGGGAAGCTACCGAGCTTGCCATCCTAAACGCCAATTACATTGCCAAACGATTGGAAGCGGCATTCCCGATTCTATACCGCGGTCAGAACGGTACCGTTGCCCACGAATGCATAATCGATATTCGTCCGCTCAAAGCGGCCTCTGGGATTAGCGAGGAGGATATCGCCAAGCGTTTGATGGATTACGGTTTTCACGCACCAACCATGTCGTTCCCAGTGCCGGGCACGCTGATGATCGAGCCGACTGAGTCTGAGTCGCTGTATGAAATCGACCGTTTCTGCGATGCGATGATTGCCATTCGTGACGAGATCGCCCGAGTGGAGAGCGGCGAATGGCCGTTGGATAATAATCCGCTGGTCAATGCGCCACATACCCAGGCGGATCTAATGGATAGCGACTGGCAGCGGCCTTATGACCGCCAGTTGGCCGCCTTCCCGACCGCGGCTGTTCAAGCCGCTAAATACTGGCCCGCCGTTAACCGCGTCGATAACGTTTTCGGTGACCGTCAGTTAATCTGCTCCTGCCCTAGCATCGACGAATATCGCAACTAGCGGCAAAGCTGGCAAGATGTGAAGCGATAGCGCTCTAAGTAACGAAAACGCCCTTGGTGCCTAATCAATTAGACGGCATCAAGGGCGTTTTTTCTTGCAGACGCTGAGCGTGAAAACCGTCTAACAGCTTCGCGTAGCGCTTAGGCAGCACCGAGTCGCGGCGGCGCAGCAAATAGAGCACTTCATTGACCGCATTGGGCAGGTTCAACGCTTTTACCTGGCGCTGCCAAGGCGAAGTTTCCAATACCAATCGCGATACCACGCTAAAGCCCAATCCCCTGGCCACTGCATCCAGCACCATGCTGACTTCATTGGTAAAGCCTTGATGGCGGAAATGGGTCATTGAGCGAAACTCGTCGGGGTAATTGGCTCGCAGCAGTGCATTGGCATGGTTAATGCCGTCGTAATAATTGAGAAAGCCGATGCCCATTAAATCTGATAACGTGCTGCCCGCAAAATCTGCAGGCACCACCAAGCAGAGCGGTTCTTCATGCCAAATGCTGCAGCTAAGCTCAGGGTGCCGCATTGCCTCGGTGACTATCCCGATGTCATAACGCCCTTCAAGCAGGTCATTGACGATTTCGTGGTTGAACGCAAAGCTATAGTTGACCGTTAAATTGGGGTGCATTTGCTGCTGCCCCAATATATACGGATAGAACATCAGGCCAACGCTACCCGGCGAGGCAATGCGGCAGTCACCGCTATCCAAAGAGTCATCGTCTAGCCCGTGACGGAACTGTTCATGCTCAGCAAATAACTTTAAAGCGTAATCGTAAGCACGCCGCCCCGATTCGGTTAATGTAAAGCTACGCCCCTTGCGCTCTAGCAGCTCTTTATTTAAATAGTCTTCTAACTTGCGTACATGCTGGCTTACGCCCGGCTGGGTCATTTCTAAACGTTGCGCCGTACGGGTAAAACTGCCTGTTTCAACAAGCGTAATAAAAGTACGAAAATAGTGGGCATTGAACATAGTGAAGCGCCATGGTCTTTGATAACGGTCTTTAGCAGCTCTCTTTGAGAACCCGCTTTAGGCAACAGTTTAGTAACTAACAAAAAACGCTATTGCCGCCGCCCTATAAAATAGACCTCATAATAGCACACCCCGGCGAGCCAGCCGCTGCGCTGTACCCACCGCTTGGGCGTGGTAATATGCCAAGAGACATCAAACGATTAGGGACAGCCCCGCTAATGACCGAAAACGTTCAACCTCGCGCCACTCTTTCCAGCATCATTTCCCCCGAGGGGAGCCTCGAAGTACTCTCTCAGCATGAAGTTAATCGACTGCATAAAACTTCTCAAAGCGGTCTGCACGACCTTCTTCGGCGCTGTGCGTTGGCAGTACTCAATTGCGGTAATCCCAGCGACGATAGCCTGGCGATTTTAGAAGCCTATAAAGATTTCGATATTGAAGTGCTGCAGCAAGACCGCGGCATTCGCTTAAAGCTCACTAACGCCCCCGCCGAAGCCTTTGTAGATGGCCGCATGATTCGCGGTATCCGCGAGCATCTATCCTCGATCATTCGCGACATCGTTTACGTCTACAATGAGATTCAGCACCACAATCGTTTTGACCTGAGTACGGGAGAAGGCACCACCAATGCGGTCTTCCATATTCTGCGCAAAGCGGGCACGCTCAAACCCGGCCGCGACCCTAGCCTGGTGGTGTGCTGGGGCGGTCACTCTATCTCCCGGGAAGAGTACGAATATACCAAAGATGTGGGCTATCACTTGGGTCTGCGCGATTTAGATATTTGTACCGGCTGTGGCCCTGGCGCAATGAAAGGCCCCATGAAAGGCGCGAACGTTGCCCATGCCAAGCAGCGGCGTAAAGAAGGCCGCTATTTGGGTGTTTCAGAGCCCGGCATTATCGCTGCCGAAGCGCCTAACCCCATCGTCAATGAACTGGTTGTCATGCCAGACATTGAAAAACGCTTGGAAGCCTTTGTGCGCCTGGGCCATGGCATTATTGTGTTTCCTGGCGGGGTGGGCACCGCAGAAGAGATTCTCTATCTGCTGGGCATTCTGCTGCACCCCAGCAACCAGGATATTCCTTTTCCGTTAATTTTCACTGGCCCTGCTGATTCTGCGGCCTACTTTCAGAAAATTGATGAATTTCTGGTCTATACCCTCGGTGAGGATATCCGCCGTTACTACACCATCATTACCGGCGATCCGGTCTCGGTTGCACGCACCATGCGCCACGGCATCGATGAGATCGCTGAATTCCGGCGCACCCATCAGGATGCTTTCTACTACAACTGGCGATTGACCATTGCGCGCGACTTCCAGGCAACCTTTGAACCGACACACGACGCCATGCGTGGCTTAGCGCTCCACCGCCAGCAGCCTACCCATGAGCTCGCTGCTAATCTGCGCCGCGCTTTCTCGGGGATCGTCGCAGGCAACGTCAAAGAGGCTGGCATTCGAGCCATTGAAGCTCATGGCCCCTTTGTACTGACCGCAGAGCCCGAACTAATGCAACGCCTTGACGAGCTACTCACCTCGTTTGTAGCCCAAGGGCGCATGAAACTCGATGGCCAGCACTATGTGCCCTGCTATGTGCTGAAATAACAGCGTTTAGGCTCTGCCTGAAAACTGGCTGCGCTCGACCATACGGCGTTAAAAATCGGCTCAAAGTACTCATTTACACAACGTAAACTCCGTCTTTTCGCCGATTTTTGCCTTGTCTGGCCTTCGCTCGCCGACTTTTCAGACAAAACCTAATCCTGAAGAAAATCAATACGCACAGCTGCCGGTTGCGTGGCGGCTGTGCGCTAAAAAGGGCCGGTAACCTTATGCTGTTAATTGCGTTTATAGCGCTACTCGTTGCAGGTATCGTCAAAGGCGCCATCGGTTCAGGTGTCCCGGTTATTGTCGTACCCATTCTCACCATGCTGTACGACGTTCAACTCGCTATCGCTCTATTAGTCGCGCCTAACCTATTTAGTAATGCTTTACAGGTATGGCAATATCGACGCCACCTACTACCCTTGCGCTTCTTGGCAGCTTTCTCCATTGCTGGCGGGCTAGGCATCGTTCTGGGCACTTGGGGATTAGTCGTTTTATCTCCCGAAATACTGTCACTGGGTGTCGCGGGTGTGATCGTGCTTTACCTGATCATCAAAGTGATGAAACGTCGTATCGCCCTGCCTTTTAATATCGCTGCGCGACTAGTGATCCCTATTGGCCTACTCGCTGGCGTGCTTCAAGGCGCTGCAGGCATGTCGGCGCCAGCCTCGGTTACGTTTCTCAATGCGATGCAGTTGAAACGAAGCGTATTTATTGGCTCCATCTCGGTCTTCTTCGTCGCCATTACCAGTGTTCAAATACCGGCGCTTTTAAACGCGGGCATTTTAACCCTGGAACGCTTTTTGTTTAGTATTCTTGCCCTTGTGGTGATACTCGCCGCCATGCCCCTAGGCGCCCGCCTGGGTAATCGGCTGCCCCACCGCTGGTTCGATAATTTGGTTATGCTGCTGCTGGCAAGTATCGCCGGTAAAATTTTTATCGATACGCTGATGGCTGGCTAGCCCCACGGTAAGCCTTGGCTGCCATTTTTCTCACTTCAGCTAAACAGTGTTGAGATGTTTGCGCCCTATCGGATAACCGCTAGGGCGCTGTGGTTTTTGCATCGCTTACTCCACACAAGGCTCACTCCAAACGGGAGAAAGCAATGCCACCATACTCCTTCTGCAGTTGCTCAAGCCTGGCCAGTTCGTGTTCCGTTAGCTCAGGGGAGTCCCATAATGGCTGCTCATCAAGCCCTTTCAACCCTTGCAAGGTGACCGTCAGCTCTGCATCGCTGGGTATTTGAGCATTCCCCCATGGGCCAAAGCGGTTAGGCGCAAGGCTCCACTCCAGTGTTTCACCAGGCTCAATGCCACCAGGAACAACGTAGTAAAACGTTTCGTCTACCCAAGCTGCTGAGTGATCAGGGCTCGTCACCACGCCCCTCAACAGAAGCTCAGAAATGGCCTGATCCGTGTCATTGGTCACTGTAAGATCAATCACCGGTTCCGGAGCGCCATAAGGGCTTGAGCCAATGTAATAGCGAGCACTGTCAATGGTAAACCGCGCTAACTGCTGCTGATCACTGGTGGCTTTTGCACGCTTCTCTTCCAGCCGCTTTAAGGTGCGAATAGCCTGTTCGCGTTCGCGTGCCCGACGCTCGCGCAGAATTTGATCGGCACGCTGAATCACCTGATCCCCCGTTAACCCATGCATTTGCACATTGGCAGTTTCGGCGATCTCAGCGGCATTCATGCGGTGGGGGTTGAGAATATCGATACCACTAAACGACGTCGACGTGGCAATAATGATCAAGCCTTGATCAAACTCATCGCGCTTGTAGGTGGGCAAGGAGTTACGCACTTTCTCAACCGAGACAACCGACGCAGGCATGGAGCTAGTATCAATTTTGGGATCTGAGCAACCAGCTATCATGAGTACTGATAGTGATATTGCAGACAGCCTTAGCAGGCTCCACATACAATCACCTCAACGCAACCAAAAATAAAAAATTGTCGAGGAGCTTAACGGAAAGCGCTATTCACCACTAGCCCCTGCTAGCTTTGAACGCTGACCGAATCGTATTACCCGCCTGTTGCATTCATAAACCTCACTATTTGAACTTCACCATCCGTCGTGAAGTGATGGCGCTCAGGTTTTTTCTTCATTGCCGCCACAATGCTCGATTTAAGCCGCTGGGTATCACCCGGATAACGTCGCATTACGGCGCGTAAATCTACCGAGTGCTCATTGCCCAAGCAAAGGAGTAGTCGCCCTTCAGCCGTCACCCGAACACGATTACAGGCAGAGCAGAAATTGTGGCTATGGGGAGAAATAAAGCCAATCCTCGACTGGCTGTCTACCATGCGGTAATAACGGGATGGCCCTAGGGTGGTCTCGGTGGTGGGTAAGAGTTGATAGTGGTTTTCTATGGTCTCGCGTACCGCATCGGTGGAAAGAAAGGTTTCACCACGGTTATGCTCGCTGATAGCGCCCAGCGGCATCTCCTCAATAAAGCTTATATCGACTTGTTCATCCCGGGCAAAGTTTACCAAGTCGATAATTTCGTCGTCATTGCGCCCCTTGAGCAATACGGCGTTGAGCTTAATCGACTGAAAGCCAGCGCGGCGCGCTGCACGGATACCCGCGATCACCTGATCAAGATCCCCCGTCCGGGTTAATGCTTTAAAGCGTTCGGGCTTGAGCGAGTCGAGGCTAATATTGAGCCGATGTAGCCCGCCTTGCCGCAAAGCATTGGCATGCTTGACCAACCCTGAGCCGTTGGTGGTCATCGCCAGCTCGCGCAGACCTTCCAATGCACCGAGTTTTTGCACTAGCGTGAGTACGCCCTGGCGTACCAGCGGCTCACCGCCAGTTAGGCGGATTTTCTCCACACCCAGCTCGACAAATGCCTGTGAAAGCGCGGCTATCTCCTCAAGGGTAAGCAGTTGGGCGCGTGGCAGAAAGGTCATTTCCTCAGCCATGCAGTACACACAGCGAAAATCACAACGATCAGTTACCGATATACGCAGGTAACGCACCGTACGGCCATACCCATCGACTAGCGCACTCATTCCATGGGTTCCTCTTGGGTATTGGCATTAACGGGCAGCCGTGCAATGAGTTCTTTTACTTCTGCGGTGACGTCGATGATTGTTTGCTCATCATAAAACTGGCCCCGCCGCTTGCGCAGGCCGTTTTCATATAGCTTTACGTGCTCTGTGGGTATCACATCCGCTTTGGCGAGACAGTGGCTGGCGCAGTGCATCTGGCACCCGTCAATGGCTACAATAGGGCGCCCTGAGCGGGCAATGCGCACCAGACCGGGCACACCACCGCCCACACCAGCAATGCAGGACATTTCTGCCTCTCCTGCATGGTCAAGACGCAGGGCAACGCTATTGGCAAGTTGCGCCACATCAGAGCAGCCGGAGCAGGCATAAATCAGTGTGCGGGGTTTGTGTTGTGAAGACATACCCTCTCCTATGAAAAAAAACGAGGTCAGTGGCCACGATAGGAAAAGCTGTTCAAGCGGCGAACTGATTGATGGGGTAATAGTGATAGGTGGCCCCTTCAGTTACCTCCGTGGCGGGGTTAATCATTAAATAACCATGGGCCTGGCTAGCCGCGCTGAGCATATGTGAGCCCTGCCCGCCCGCTAGCTGCGCCACGGGAGCCCCCTGTGACCAATCCATCACCACCCGTAGTAGCTCGCAGCGCCCCTGGGGGCCACGCTGAGAAAAGCCCGCTTTTACCGGATAACGCTGTAGAGCCGCTACGGCTCTACCTTGCATGGCATGGATAAACGGCAGCGCCAGCAGCTGCCAGCCCACCAGGGAGGCCACAGGATTACCCGGCAGCGCCATTAACGGTGTGGAAGAGGCAGGCTCCGCGCCCAGATAACCGAACGCAAAGGGCTTCCCTGGCTTCATGGCGACACCATGAAAATGTAAGCCACCGCGCTGCTCGATCACTGGGCGTACATGATCCTCCTCGCCTACCGAAACGCCTCCGGTGCACATCACCACATCCGCAACGGTTTGTGCGTGCTCAAAGGCCTGATGCAATGACTGCGGTGAATCAGCGATGATGCCCAAATCCAGCACGTCGCACTGAGCTTGCGCTAGCAGTACGTTAAGCATGGCGCGGTTGCTGTCGTATACCTGTCCCGGTGATCGCACTGTACCTGGGGCAATCAGCTCATCGCCGGTGGAAAGCAGCGCCACCCTCAGACGCCGTTTGACAGTCACGGTATTGATTCCATGGCTTGCCAGCAGCGCAATCGACGCGGCATCAAGAAGCTTACCCGCAGCGAGCAGCGGGGTGCCTATGCGAGTCTCCTCGCCCTGGCGGCGAATGTTAGCGCCTAGCACCAAGCTACCCTCGAGGTGTATATACCCGCGCTGATCAAGAGTTACCCGCTCTTGAGGCACCACAATATCTGCCCCCATGGGCACCGGCGCGCCGGTAAAAATACGCGCGCAGCCTCCTTCCGCTAGCAGCATGACGCCTGCACCAGCTGGTACGCGCTGGAGAATGGGTAAGCCCGCGCCGCTAGGTGCCGCTTGGTAATCCGCCAGACACAGCGCATAACCATCCATGGCGCTATTGTCCACACCTGGCATATCGAGAGGTGCGACCAGCGTTTCTGCCAGCACTCGACCCGCCGCTTGTTCTAGGGTGATGATTTCTACTGCATTAATGGGCGTGGCAGCGTCGATAAGCCGTTGGCGTGCATCAAACAGATCTAACAAGCCGGGCGTGACTATTTCTGCGCAGTGACAGTTCATAAGGGTTCCAGATCACTGGTAAAACTCGCTGCATGGCGTCCGCTGCAGGGAGTCACTGAAGGGAGTACCATGGCGGCAAAGTTACAGGGGCGAGTGCGGGCGTCCAATTGCAAAGAGATAATTCTGTCCCACGCTAAGGCGCATGCCTTAGGCGAGCCAGGCATTGCAAACACCATCGTTTGATTGGCCACCCCTGCCACGGCGCGAGACTGGATCGTCGCCGTGCCGATTGTCTTCAGGGAGTAGTGGCGGAACAGCTCGCCATACCCCTCAATCGCTTTGTCGAACAGCGGTATCAACGCCTCGGGAGTCGTATCCCGAGCGGTAAAGCCAGTGCCGCCATTAACCAGAATCGCGTGGATATCTGTTCTCGCAATCCACTCCGAGACAACGGCGCGAACCTGGTAGGTATCATCGACAACGATACGCCTCTCCAACAGGACATGGCCGCTTTCATTCAGACGTTTAACCAGCAGGTCACCGCTGCCATCTTCATCGAATCCACGCGTATCGGAAACCGTTAGCACCGCGATGCCAAGCGGAGTAAAAAGTGCATCTACAGGAACATGGGACATCAAACCTCTCCTCTTAGCCTTACTGTTGCATCAAGCTATTGCATCAAACTGCCACCCGCATCGTCATCCAGAACAATCCCTTCGACGCCTATTTCGCTCTCTAACGCCAGCAAATAGTGACGTAGCGCGCGACGAGTTGCCTGCTCCCGTAGGCTATGGCGCACCCGGTCAATAACTTGATCGAAAGGTAACGCCCTACCTTCTCTGCGCTCGTCAATACTCACCACATGCCAGCCATAGCGAGACGCCAAGGGGCGCTCGTGCAGACCTTCGGGCAAGTGCTGCAAAGCGCGATCCAACTCTGGAACCGTCTGCCCTGATACCAACCAGCCCAAATCACCATCCAGCTCTTTTGAAGGGCACGCGGAGTGGTGCTGAGCAAATTCGGCAAACCGTTCGGGTATCTGATTAAGCTGTTCGAGTAGCTTTTCGCCAAGCTGGTAAGCGTCGTCGCGACCCTGGGAGTCATCGGGTGCGGCCGCAAGCAGGATATGCCGAACGCGTAACTGCACCGGTTCGCTGAAGCGCTCGCGGTGGGTCTCAAAAAAGCGCTGGCAATCGGCTTCCCCCGGTTCCGGCACATCAAGCTCCTGTTCGAGCAGGGCAGCAATCGCCGCGTCTTCCTGTGCTTCGCTAACTTCCTGTGTCGATAGTAGGCCCAGGACGCTAGCACGCTGGCGCAGCAGCTCTCTGACCACCAACGCCCGGGCTGCCTGAAGCTGAGCCTCCCCCGCCGTTTCGGCGGGGTGGTACTGCATCTCCAACGCAATCGTTGCTTCATCGATAGGGGTGTCGCCGACGCGTACCGGAGGCGCAGCGACGCCCCCAGGTAACTGTTCGATATCAATCATCTGCATGTTATTTCTCCTCTAGGCCTGGCCGAGCACAAGCAGTTGTTAGCCGCGGCGGCGGACAAGCTGATAACGACGAGTCACATAGCCAAACGGCGCGCTCCACACATGCACCAGCCGCGAAAACGGGAACAGCAGGATGATGGTTAAGCCGATAAAGATATGCAGTTTGTAGATCCACGACACTTCCTGCATGTAGTCCGCCGCACCGCCGCTGAAGAAGACAATCGACTGCGCCCAGCTGGAGAGTGTCAGCATCATTTCGCCGTCCATATGGCCCAGCGAGAAGATGATGGTCACCATACCCAGGCACGCTTGTAAGACGATCAAGCCCAGGATCAAGGTATCCATCATGCTCGACGATGCCTTTACGCGAGGGTTGGCCAGGCGCCGATAGAGCAACATGGCGCCGCCCACCACGCACATGGCACCGGCAATACCGCCCACCACGATAGCCACTAGCTGCTTAGTGCCAGCGTGCAGGAACGGTTCATAGACCCAGTGCGGAGTGAGCATGCCTACCAGATGGCCGAAGAAAATCACGATAATACCGATATGAAACAGGTTGCTGCCCAGGCGCATATTCTTTGAAGAGAGCATCTGGCTAGAACCGGTCTTCCAGGTGTACTGACCATGATCGAAACGGAGCAGGCTACCCAGCAGAAACACCGTGCCAGCGAGATAGGGGTAGTAACCGTAGATCAGATGGGTTAAGTAATGCGCAATCGCGTCATACATGGTGATTCTCCTATTAACGATCGGCGGAAGGAGCGGAAGGAGCGGAAGAGGCATTTAAAGACGGGGCAGGCATAATGCGCACCGGCTGACTCTGAACGGTGTGTTTGCGCTCGGCCAAGCGGCGGCCTTCGGCAGACTGCAGCGCGCAGTCTTCGTCAGAGGTTGCCGAGAAGCGCACCGCTTCTTCTTCCCATACGGCGTCCAAGGCTTCGGGGGTGTTATCAGGCACTTCTTTCTTAACCTGGGGCCGATGCTCTTCGACATCGCCCTCGGCGCCGATTAACGCCAACAGTGACAGCGGTACCAGCGCGTGATCCGCTCCCCGCTCCTCCAGCCGCGCGGTCAGCAGCGCCAGAATATGGCGTATTTCGCCCAGCCAGCGGCCGATCTCGGCTTCATCGCACATTGAAAGGTATTCAAGAAATACCGGTAGATGATCGGGCAGTTCACGGGCATCCAGCTCAAAACCGGCCGCGCTGTACTCGGCCATGAGATCCACCATGGCCTGGCCACGGTCACGTGATTCACCGTGAACGTGTTCGAATAGCAGCAGCGACGTAGCCCGCCCCTTATCGAACATGGCGACGTACTCGGCCTGCAGCTCAAGCAGGTCGCCCTCTTGTAGACGCTGACACCACGCCATAAGCGACGATTTGAGAGCCGCCCCCAGGCGGCGCTCGGCATTGAGAATTTCGATGAGCTCGCCGCTGGCATCCTGCAGTTCCTGGGTCGGGTAATCGAGCAGGCGGGCCAGTACGCGTAGGCTACGCATACCCTGTAGCGGCTCGAACGACGGCTCTACCGGGGTCAGCGATTGGGTAGCGGCTTCAGTCATGACGAGACTCCTCAAGTTGTGGCTGCGGGTCGAAGACCTCTACCGGTTTCACCAACACGCTGGTCTGCTTACGGCCATTGAACAGGTTGGGCTGGCTCTCACCGTGGCAACCATCACCAAAGGTAAAGCCGCACCCTCCCCGTTCAGGGAAGGCTTCGGTGGCCATTTCCCGATGGCTGGTGGGGATCACAAAACGATCCTCGTAGTTGGCAATGGCCAGGTAGCGGTACATCTCCTCTACCTGGGCCACGCTCAGCCCCACGGCATCGAGCACTTCGGCGTTGGGGGCGCCCTCCACGTGTTTGCCACGCATGTAGACACGCATCGCCATCAAACGCTTGAGTGCCAACACCACGGGCTCCTCTTCGCCAGCAGTCAACAGGTTAGCCAGGTACTTCACCGGGATACGCAGTGATTCGATCTTGGGCAGGATGCCATCGAACTCTACATGCCCCGCCTCAGCGGCGGACTGAATCGGCGACAGCGGCGGCACGTACCACACCATCGGCAGCGTGCGGTATTCCGGGTGCAGCGGCAGCGCCAATCCCCAGTCGATAGCCATCTTGTAGACCGGTGAGGCCTGGGCGGCTTTGATGACGTTATCCTGGATGCCATCCCGCTTGGCCTGGGCAATCACTTCCGGATCGTTAGGATCTAGGAAAATCTCGCACTGGCGGTGGTAGAGGTCACGCTCGTCAGGGGAGCTTGCCACTTCCTCTATACGGTCAGCGTCATACAGCAGCACGCCGAGATAGCGAATGCGGCCCACACAGGTCTCGGAGCAGATGGTCGGCTGACCGGCCTCGATACGCGGGTAGCAGAAGATACACTTCTCGGACTTACCGCTTTTCCAGTTGTAGTAGATCTTCTTGTAGGGGCAGCCGGAGATACACATACGCCAGCCACGGCACTTGTCCTGATCGATTAGAACGATGCCGTCCTCTTCCCGCTTGTAGATCGCACCGCTAGGGCAGGACGCCACACAGGTGGGATTCAAGCAGTGCTCGCAGAGGCGCGGCAGATACATCATGAAGGTGTTTTCGAACTGGCCGTAGATATCTGCCTGCACCTTGTCGAAGTTGGCGTCTTTGCGCCGCTTGGCGAACTCGGTGCCAAGAATCTCTTCCCAGTTCGGGCCCCACTCGATCTTTTTCATGCGCTGACCGGAAATCAGCGAGCGCGGACGCGCCACCGGCTGGTGCTCACCGATCTTGGCGGTATGCAGGTGTTGGTAGTCGAAAGTGAACGGCTCATAGTAGTCATCCATCTCGGGCAAGTCGGGGTTGGCGAAAATGTTCGCCAGCACCCGCCATTTGCCACCAATACGCGGTTCAATCCGACCATCGTTACGGCGCATCCAGCCGCCCTTCCACTTGGCCTGGTTCTCCCACTCTTTGGGATAGCCGATACCGGGCTTGGTCTCGACATTGTTGAACCAGGCGTACTCCATACCTTCGCGACTGGTCCAGACATTTTTGCAGGTCACTGAACAGGTGTGGCAACCAATACACTTATCAAGGTTGAGAACCATGCCTACCTGGGAACGAATTTTCATTTCACGGCCTCCTGAACGCTGTCATTGCCTTCACCATCCAGCCAGTCAACGTGTTTCATCTTGCGCACTAACACGAACTCATCGCGATTTGAGCCGACAGTGCCGTAATAATTAAAACTGTAAGAGAGCTGCGCGTAGCCGCCGATCATATGGGTTGGCTTGGGGCAGACACGGGTGACCGAGTTGTGAATACCGCCCCGCGTGCCGGTGACCTCAGAGCCAGGGACGTTCACGTTGCGCTCCTGGGCGTGGTACATCATCACCATGCCCGCTTTGACCCGCTGGCTGACCACTGCCCGCGCGGCAATCGAGCCGTTGGCGTTGTAGACCTCGATCCAGTCGTTGTCCTCGATATCGATCTCAGCCGCGTCCGCCTCGGAGAGCCACACCACCGGGCCGCCTCGGTTAAGCGTCAACATCAGCAGGTTGTCCGAGTAAGTAGAGTGGATGCCCCACTTCTGGTGCGGCGTGAGAAAGTTCAGCGCCTTGCTCTTGAAGCCGTTGTCGGCGGGAAGCTGGAAGCCTTTGGCCGCCTTGGTATCGATGGGCGGACGATAGACCAGCAGGCTTTCGCCAAAAGCGCGCATCCAGGCGTGATCCTGATAGAACTGCTGACGGCCACTCACGGTGCGCCAGGGAATCAGCTCGTGAACGTTGGTGTAACCGGCGTTATAGGAGACATGCTCATCCTCGAGGCCGGACCAGGTCGGGCTGGAGATAATCTTGCGCGGCTGGGCGACGACATCGCGAAAGCGGATTTTTTCGTCATGTTTGGGCCTTGCCAGGTGAGTATGATCACGCCCGGTAATTTTGGAGAGTGCATCCCACGCTTTTACTGCCACGGCGCCGTTGGTTTCCGGTGCCAGGGTCAGAATCATCTCGGCAGCATCGATAGCGCTGTCGATCAACGGACGCCCTTTATGCGGGCCATCCAGCTTGCGATGGTTGAGTTTGCCCAGCAGCTCGACTTCCGCATCGGTATTCCAAGCGATGCCCTTGCCGCCGTTACCGATGCTTTCCAGCAGCGGCCCTACGGAGGTGAAGCGCTCATAGGTTTCAGGATAGTTGCGCTTAACCTCAATCAGCGATGGCATGGTCTTGCCGGGAATCGGCGCGCATTCGCCCTTCTTCCAATCCATCACCACCGGTTGAGCCAACTCTCCTGGCGAGTCGTGCTGCATCGGCAGCGTGACCAGGTCAGTCTCTTCGCCCAGGTGGCCTACACACACCTTGGAGAATGCTTTGGCAATACCCTTGTAAATATCCCAATCGCTACGCGATTCCCAGGCCGGGTCGGTGGCGGCAGTCAACGGGTGAATAAAGGGGTGCATGTCAGAAGTGTTAAGGTCGTCCTTCTCATACCAGGTCGCCGTAGGCAGCACGATATCCGAGTAGAGGCAGGTGGTGGACATGCGGAAATCCAGCGTCACCAGCAGGTCGAGCTTGCCTTCCGGCGCCTCGTCACGCCATACGACTTCTTCGGGCTTCTGGCCGCCGAAGTCGCCCAGGTCTTTACCCTGAATACCGTGGCGGGTACCCAGCAGGTACTTGAGCATATACTCATGGCCCTTACCGGAGCTGCCCAGCAGGTTGGAGCGCCAGATGAACATATTGCGCGGGAAATTCTCTGGCGCGTCCGGGTCTTCCGCGGCAAAGCGCAGCTCACCGCTCTTGAGCTGCTGAACAGCATAGTCGGCTGTCGACATACCCGCGGCTTCGGCTTTTTTCGCTAGGCGTAGCGGGTTAGTGTCCAGTTGTGGTGCTGACGGCAGCCAGCCCATGCGCTCAGCACGCACGTTAAAGTCAATCAGGCTACCGGGGTAATCCTCGGCCTTGGCCAACGGCGAAAGAATTTCTTTAATCTCAAGCTTCTCGTAGCGCCACTGGGAGGAGTGACTATAGAAGAAGGAAGTAGAGTTCATGTGGCGCGGCGGACGCTGCCAGTCGAGGCCAAAGGCCAAAGGCGTCCAGCCAGTCTGCGGACGCAGTTTTTCCTGACCAACGTAGTGGGCCCAGCCGCCACCGCTCTGACCGATACAACCACACATGACCAACATGTTAATCAGGCCGCGGTAGTTCATGTCCATGTGGTACCAGTGGTTCATACCGGCACCAACGATGATCATGCTACGGCCGTTGGTTTTATTGGCGTTATCGGCAAATTCACGGGCAATGCGGGTGCACTGCTCTGCAGGAACACCGGTGATTTTCTCCTGCCACGCGGGGGTATAGGGGCGAATCTGATCAAACGAGGTCGCGCCATCATCTTCGCCGTCGCCGACAAAGCCACGATCGATACCGTAGTTGGCACACATCAGATCAAAAACGGTGACCGCCAGCATTTCGCTGCCATCGGCTCTCTTTAACCGCTTGGCGGGCAAATTGTGGAACAGCAGGTCGTCAGCAGCGCCGACACCGGCCCCTTTGACGTGTTCAAAGTGTTCGTGCTCAATGCCACCGAAATAAGGAAACGCCACGCGAGCGACGCTATCGTGGTGATTGGCCAAACTCAGTAACGGCTTGATCTCGGTGCCTGCGGCGTCCAGCGATTCCAGGTTCCACTTGCCCACTTCGTCGCCGGTTTCGCCCCAGCGGAAACCGATGGAACCGCGTGGTACCACCAGTTGGTCACGGGTTTCGTCCCAGGCAACGGTTTTCCACTCGGGATTGTTTTCCTGGCCCAGGGCAGCATCAAAATCACTGGCACGCAGTTGGCGGCCCGGTGCGAAGCTGCCATCTTCACGCACTTCCAGTTCCACCAGGAACGGCATGTCGGTATAGCGCCGCACATAGTCAGTGAAGTAAGCACTCGGGTTATCGAGGTGGAACTCTTTGAGGATGACATGGCCCATGGCCATCGCCAGGGCGGCATCGGTGCCCTGTTTGGCGGACAGCCATTCGTCGGTGAGTTTGGAAACCTCGGCATAATCCGGGGTGATCGAAACCGTCTTGGTGCCCTTGTAACGTACTTCGGTAAAGAAGTGGGCATCCGGGGTACGCGTCTGGGGCACGTTGGAGCCCCAGGCGATAATGTAGCCGGAGTTGTACCAGTCAGCGGACTCGGGAACGTCGGTCTGCTCGCCCCAGGTCATCGGTGACGCCGGCGGCAAATCGCAGTACCAGTCGTAGAAGCTCATGCAGACGCCACCAATCAGCGAGAGGTAGCGGCTACCTGCGGCGTAACTGACCATCGACATGGCAGGAATCGGCGAAAAGCCGAGAATACGGTCGGGGCCGTACTGCTTGGCGGTGTAAACGTTAGAGGCCGCCACCAGCTCGTTGAGCTCGTCCCAGTTACCGCGAACGAAGCCGCCCATGCCGCGAGCACGCTTGTACTGTTTGGTCTTGGCGGGGTCTTCGACAATAGACGCCCAGGCGTCGACCGGATCTGGGTTAGCCTTGAGCGCTTCGCGCCATAGCGCCAGCAACGGCTTGCGGATCAACGGGTACTTGAGGCGGTTAGCGCTGTACAGATACCAGGAGTAGCTGGCGCCGCGGGGGCAGCCACGCGGCTCATGGTTAGGCAGGTCGGGACGGGTACGGGGGTAGTCAGTCTGCTGGGTTTCCCAGGTAACTAAACCGTTCTTAACGTAGATCTTCCAGCTACAGGAGCCGGTGCAGTTCACCCCGTGGGTACTGCGTACTACTTTGTCGTGCTGCCAGCGGGCACGATAACTATCTTCCCACTGGCGGGATTCGCTGCGTAGCTCACCGTGTTCGTTGGCAAAAGGCTCGCGGGACTTGCGGAAGAAATTCAGCCGATCTATGAAGTGACTCATGGTCGATCTCCAGGCTCCTCGGAAATTTGCATACCCGACAGTGCGGGTTCCATGGAGTGGATTCTGCGTGATCGACAAGCGAATTACTGCGTGATTACCTCCATATACACCCTGTCTACCCCCAAGGTGATAGAGCGGCCAACGTAAAGGAATAGACGGTTGGCACTGTTGAAATTACACCGTGCGCGAATAACGGTTTTCCGTTGGTTTCAGGTAGGCGTCGAACGCCATGGCCAGGTTGCGGATCATCAATCGCCCTGAAAGCAGCACCTCGATGTCATGGTCGCGCAAAGCAATTAACCCGTCGTCCGCCATCTCTTCGAGGCTCGCCAAGGCACTCGCGAAGTAGCTGCGAAAATCGATATTGTGCCGGGCCTCAATAGCGGCAAATTCAAGTCGGCCGTGACACATCAGAGTATTAATGACATCGCGGCGCAGGCGGTCGTCATCGCTAAGACGATAGCCACGGAAGACCGGTAAACGCCCTTCATCCAAGCGATGCTGATACTGGGCAGTGTCCTTGACGTTTTGGCTATAGGTATCGCCCACCTTGCCAATCGAGGTAATGCCCAGCCCAATCATGTCGCAGTCGGCGTGGGTAGAGTAGCCCTGAAAATTGCGCTGCAGAGTGCCATTTTCACGGGCCAGGCTCAGCTCGTCATTCGGAAGGGCGAAGTGATCCATGCCGATGTAGACATACCCTGCAGACGTCAGGCGGTTAATCGTAAGCTCCAGCAGCTCCAGCTTGCGCTCGGGTGGCGGCATGTCTTCGGGGCGAATTAGCCGCTGAGCTTTAAACAGTTCGGGCAAATGGGCGTAGCTATAAGCGGCAATGCGATCTGGTTGCAGGTCAATAATCTTGGTTAGCGTGGTATCGAAACTCGCCACCGTCTGCAGCGGTAAACCGTAGATCAGGTCAACGCTGACCGATTCAAACCCCGCCTCGCGGGCAGCCTTGACCAGGGATACCACCTGCTCTTCGCTCTGGACGCGATTGACAGCTTGCTGCACGTCGTGATCGAAATCCTGCACACCGAAGCTCAACCGATTGAAGCCCAGCGCGTAGAGCTCGTACACCTGTTCGGGTGTCACGGTGCGAGGGTCTACCTCCAGCGAGAATTCACGCTCTTCAGGTGCGGCGAAGTGAAAGGCTTCGTCCAGCGCCGCCATCAGTTCGCGTAGCTGGGCATTGCTTAAGTAGGTTGGGGTGCCGCCGCCCAGATGCAGTTGGGTCATTTGGCGGGTGGTATCGAACAGCGCTCCCTGAACACGTATCTCCTGTTTTAACCACTGGAGGTATTCGGCAGCTCGCTCGGTATTATGAGTAATGATTTTGTTGCAGGCGCAGTAGTAGCACAGGCTTTTGCAGAACGGGATATGCACATAGACCGAAAGCGGCTTGGGTACTGCGACCCGATTACTGCGCTCGGAGGCGCTACGGTAATCATCCTCGGCAAACGCGGCATGAAACTGGGGCGCAGTGGGATAAGAAGTGTACCGCGGGCCTGGGCGGTCATATTTCTCTACCAGGGGGCGATTGAAGAGCAGTTCATCTTGCATGATCGAAGTAGGTCTCTGAAAAGGGGCTCTAAAAGAGGTCTCTGAAATGGAACTCTGGAAGTGGGTGCAGCAAGCATTGGTTAATATTCATACAATATACGTTTTAAAAACTGCCTGCATCCAGCTTGCCTACTCTGCAGCGTTATCCTCTTTTGAAAGCCACCCCGATATGACCTGTGTCAAAAGCCGACAAAAAATAGGTGACTAAAATGCTCGGACTTTCCCCGCAAGGAGTCTCGCTATGGAGCTTGTATGTCCCGCTGGCAACCTGCCCGCCCTCAAGCGCGCTGTAGATGAAGGTGCCGACGCTGTCTATTTCGGTTTCCAGAACATAACCAACGCACGGCAATTCGCCGGGCTAAACTTTACCGACAAACGTGCCCGCGAGGGGATCGATTACGCCCACCGACATGGCAAACGCGTTTTTTGCGCCATTAATACCTATCCCCAGCCCGATGGCTGGCAACACTGGACTCGGGCCGTAGACCAGGCCGCCGAACTGGGCGTGGATGCGCTGATTCTCGCCGATATGGGACTGCTCGACTACGCTACTCGCCATCACCCTGAAATCTCGCGGCACCTTTCAGTACAGGGTTCGGCGACCAGCCATGAAGCGCTACGCTTTTACCACCAGCATTTCGGCATCAAGCGCGCCGTACTGCCAAGGGTACTGTCAATCACTCAGGTCCGCGACCTTGCCAAGCAAACACCGGTAGAACTGGAGGTGTTCGCTTTCGGCAGCCTGTGCATCATGGCCGAAGGACGCTGCTATCTCTCCTCCTACCTGACCGGCGAATCGCCCAATACCCGGGGCGTCTGCTCGCCAGCGGCTCATGTCCGCTGGGAAGAAACGCCTGAGGGCTTAGAGTCGCGCCTTAACAATGTTCTTATCGACCGCTACGCCGAAGGCGAGCGCGCGGGCTACCCCACCCTATGCAAGGGTCGCTTCGAGGTGGCGGGCGAGACCTATCACGCCATTGAGGAACCCACCAGCCTCAATACCCTGGAGCTATTGCCGGAGCTACGCGACCTGGGTATTAGCGCCGTCAAAATTGAAGGCCGTCAGCGCAGCCCCGCCTATGTCTCTAAAGTGGCCGGGATCTGGCGTCAGGCGCTCAACCGCCTAGAGGCTCAGCCTGAGCGCTTTGATCCAGAACCCGCCTGGATGGCAGGCCTTGCCGAGCTTTCCGAAGGTGCCATCACTACCCTAGGCGCCTACGAGCGCCGCTGGAAATAGGAGCCTACTATGCCGAACACTACACCTCCCCCATCACCAACCTTATCAACCGGCCCTCTTCAACTCTCCCTCGGGCCGGTGCTTTTTTACTGGACTCGGCAACGCTACGCCGACTTCTACCGCGAGTCGGCCGACTGGCCGGTAGAGATTATTACCCTGGGCGAAACCGTCTGCTCGCGGCGCCGCGATATGAAACTGGACGACTGGCTAGGCATTGGGCGCGAGCTCACCCAGGCGGGCAAGCAGGTGGTACTCGCCAGCCAGACCTTGATCGAGTCCGAAGCCGACTTGCGTGACTTGCGCAAGCTGTGTGACAACGGTGATTTTATCGTCGAGGCCAATGACCAAAGCGCCCTGCAACGCCTCTCCACTGCCGGACTGCCGTTCATCGCCGGTGCTGCGCTCAACCTCTACAACCCGGCGACACTGGGCGTTATGGCCCGTGCTGGCATGCGGCGTTGGCAAGCGCCGGTGGAAATGTCACAGCAAGACTTAGCCAAGCTTATTAACGATTGCCGCCAGGCAGGCGTTCCCCACCCATGCGAAGTCTTCGCCTACGGGCATCTCCCCTTGGCCTGGTCGTCACGCTGTTTTACCGCCCGGCGTCACCAAACACCCAAAGACCGCTGCAAGTTCGTCTGCCAAAAATACCCCGAAGGCTTGGTGCTACGTTCACAAGAGTCCCGGGATGTTTTTACCCTGAACGGTATTCAAACCCTTTCCAGCGCCTGCCAGGATCTGCGCCATGAACTGACGTGCATGGCGGATATGGGGGTATCAGTGGCACGTCTCAGCCCACGGGCGGAAGGCATGGCCGAGGTGGTCACGGCTTTCGACCAGGCCCGCCACGGCAGGTTAGCTACGCCCGATCCTTTGGCGCTGGTGGATGCTGAAATCTGCGACGGTTACTGGTATGGCCGACCGGGTATGGATAACACCCGCACGATGATTGGCTAAAGCCATAGCCTAGGCGCCACCACGCCTTACTATTTTTCCCCACCATTTTTGACCTGGATCATTTATTGCAAAATCCTGAACGCTTACCCTTCAACACCACATATAGTATTTATTTTTATTAAATCTAGCATATATAGGTGAATTGGGTGAAAAGCTCCACAAGCGTTCAGGTAGCAAAGCATCATATTGACGTCGCCTCGACGGTCAATGAGTACCTCCAACGCGCCGACTGGCGTGTTCACGCCAATGCCAACCAGGGGTATTCATTGGGCGGTTTAATCCTCAACGTCTCGGGCAAGTTGATAGCCAACTACTGGCTCGATGAGATTTACCCCCACGCCGTGGGGGAAGCTCATAGGGAAGGTGATTTGCATATTCACGATCTGGATATGCTGTGCGGCTATTGCGCCGGCTGGTCGCTGCGTACTTTGCTGCTAGAGGGATTCAATGGGGTGCCGGGACGGGCGGAAAGCAACCCGCCCCGCCACCTTTCAAGTGCCCTTGGGCAAATGGTTAATTTTCTTGGCACCTTGCAGAACGAGTGGGCCGGGGCACAAGCCTTCAGCTCTTTCGATACCTATCTGGCCCCCTACGTGCGCAAGGACGGCCTCACCTATGCACAGGTCAAGCAGGCGCTTCAGGAATTCATCTACAACCTCAATGTGCCTTCGCGCTGGGGTAGCCAGACGCCCTTCACCAACCTAACCTTCGACTGGGTCTGCCCCGACGACTTGCGCCAACAGGTACCGGTTATCGGTGGAGAGGAGCAGCCGTTCAGTTACGGCGAACTGCAGGTTGAAATGGACTTGATCAACCGGGCCTATTTGGAAGTGATGGAGGCCGGGGACCGCCACGGGCGTGTGTTCACCTTCCCGATACCCACTTATAACATCACCCATGATTTCGACTGGGAAAGCGACAACGCCGAGCGGCTCTTCGCACTGACTGCCAAGTACGGCCTGCCCTACTTTCAAAACTTTCTCAATTCGGATCTGGAACCTCACATGGTGCGTTCCATGTGCTGCCGCCTGCAGCTTGATTTGAGTGAGCTGCTCAAACGCGGCAACGGTCTGTTCGGCAGCGCGGAGCAAACCGGATCGTTGGGAGTAGTGACGATCAACTGTGCCCGGTTGGGTTACCGCTTTGCCGGCGACCGGGCCGGGCTGTTCAGCGAGCTGGATCGCCTACTGTCGCTCGGGCGCGATAGCCTCGAACTCAAGCGCGAGCGCATTCAGCAACTAATGGATCAAGGGCTCTACCCCTTTACCCAGCGCTACCTGGGCACGTTACGCAATCATTTCTCTACTCTGGGTGTGAATGGGCTCAACGAAATGGTGCGCAACTTTACTGGGGATCGCTGCGATATCGCCGACGCCCAAGGGCTGCAGCTGGCGCTGGATCTTCTTGACTACGTTCGGGAGCGGATGCGCGAATTTCAAGAACAGACCGGCCATATGTATAACCTTGAAGCTACTCCTGCAGAGGGCACCACTCACCGCTTTGCCCGGGAGGATCTGACTCGCTTTCCTGACATTCTTCAGGCCGGTACACCCGAGGCGCCCTACTACACCAATTCCAGCCAATTGCCGGTGGGCCATACCGATGATCCCTTTGAGGCACTGAGCCATCAAGACCCCTTACAGACTCGCTACACCGGTGGCACGGTATTGCATCTCTATATGCGCGAACGGATTACCTCGGCCTCCGCCTGTCGCAAGCTGGTTAAAACGGCGCTCTCTCACTTTCGCTTACCCTACCTCACAGTCACACCCACCTTTTCGATCTGCCCGGTGCATGGCTACCTGGCGGGTGAACATGAGTTCTGCCCCAAGTGCGACGAAGCACTGTGGGCAAAAAAGGCGAGCGCAATCGACGCCGCCACGGCTTGAGGCATTTGCCTCACTTTTTATCAACTCGTTTAAGGAACACACTAATGCAAACCTCTCAATATGCTAGCTTGCCCACTGAGCAGCGCCAGCGCTGCGAAGTCTGGACCCGTGTCATGGGTTACCACCGCCCGGTAAGTCAGTTCAATGTCGGCAAACGTGCCGAACACCAGGAGCGCCGCCATTTTACTGAAGCCGCCGCCTCTCGGTAGCTAGCCTTCACTTTTCTCTAACAACGGCTGGGGGGTCTGGCGACAGGCGCCCCAGCAGTGGGGTATCACTATGGCTATGCAGACGACACTTGACGACATCACAACTAAATTATCTTCGGTTCGGCTGCCGATTGCCGGCCTTGTGCCCATGACCACCCTGGATTATCCCGATCATCTGGCGTGCGTTGTCTTTCTCCAAGGCTGCCCGCTACGCTGCGGCTACTGCCACAATCCCAACATGATCTCGCCACGCCGAGGTGAACCCCAGGAGTGGCAAGCGATACTGGAATTCCTGAGCACCCGGCAAGGCCTGCTGGAAGCGGTAGTTTTCAGCGGTGGTGAGCCCACCCTGAATGCCGATTTGTCCGATGCAGTAAAGGAAGTGAAAGCATTGGGCTTTAAGGTGGGACTACATACCGCCGGCCCTTATCCTGACCGCCTCACCCAGCTATTACCGCACCTTGACTGGGTGGGGCTGGATGTAAAAGGACGCGGAAAAGCGTTTGACCGCATCTGCGGCCGTCCCGGCATCTGGCAGTTGCATGCCCGCAGCTTGGAAGCTTTGCTCGACAGCGGACTCAATTTCGAGTGCCGTACCACCATTCACTGGAAAGATTTTCAGCTTGCCGATGTGGAACGCCTGGCACTGAGTCTTGCCGACTGTGGGGTACGCCACTATGCGCTGCAGGTGGCCCGCAGCGAGCAATGCTTCGATCCCACCTATTCTCAGCCAGTTGCCAATACTCCATCTACAGCTCAGATGAATGCGCTGGTAAGCCGTTTGAAACCGTACTTTGACCAGCTTGAGCTAAGGCAATAACGCTTTCCTTCTTGACTCAGGTCAGCATTAGTACCCCCATGTTCTGATTGCAACTTACTGAACGTTCATACAACATGTTTCTTTTACAGTTGGATTACTCTCGGAGCAAAGCACACTCCATGCATCTCACTCGATTCACCGATTATTCAATACGCGTGTTGATCTTCCTCGCCGTGAAAGGCGAAGAGCGTTCTACTATCAATGAGATCGCAGAGACCTTTGATATTTCTCGCAATCACCTGATGAAAGTCGTTCAGGAGCTTAGCCAGAAGAACTACGTTACCGCTATTCGGGGCAAGAACGGTGGCCTATTGCTCACGCGAGACCCCGCTACTATCGTGCTGGGTAAACTCGTGCGCGAAATGGAACATGGCATGGAGCTAGTCGAGTGCTTTCATAGCGATAACAACTGCATCATCACCCCTTCTTGTCGGCTCCAGCCCATTCTAAACGAAGCATTGTCAGCGTTTCTGGAGGTGCTTGACCGCTATACCTTGGCAGATGTGTTGTCCAATCGTTACCCGCAGTTGGCAGGACTAATGCGTATCCCCACCGTCAATGTCTGACAATCACTAGAAACAACCCTATTAATTTCAGCTAAGGAAATTCTGCATAGTTGCTCTACAATAAATGCATTAAAAATGCATTTTAACGCGCTATTAATGGTTCCCACTTTGCGGAATGAGGTTCTCTATGGCTATTTCCCCATCCTCCATGCCCTCCGCATCTCACTCCGCGGCCACTTCAACGTCGACTTCCTCTAATACGTTTAAGAAAAGCCGCGGACGTGGCACGGCTATCGTTGTCTATATGCTCTTTCTGGGTAGCGTATTAGCGGTGGTCACCGCCCCCATAGGGGTACTCATTGCCCACATGAAAAGAAACGATGCCGAGGAGTGGGTCGCTTCCCATTTGCAGTTTCAGATTAGAACGTTTTGGTTAGGGCTATTAGGCGGGGTGTTGTTCACTGCCATTTGGCATCTACTGGGCTGGATCGGGCTACCGGCAGTAGCCCCCTGGGCTCTGGGCTACCTCTATTTTACAGCCTGCCTGATCTGGATGGTGGGCCGTTGCGGGGTAGGCATTACCCGCCTCACCAACAACCGTCCAGTGGCTAACCCACGCAGTCTTGCCTTTGGCGGTGCCCGGGTCACCCTGGCTGATCGCTAATGAGCGTTTGAATACCTCAATGGTTTTAATACGCCTGCATCCGGACGGATGCAGGCGCCATCTATTATTCGTTCAACCATCCTGACCATCGACTCGCGCCTGCATCAACGGCCAAGTGTAGTGCACGACGAATATTGCGTAGGCAACGCACCAGAAGATGATGCTCAGCGTATAGGTCCAGTGGGTGATCTGGGGAAATAACGCCAAGACGGGTGAGCGCACCAAGGCGGCTATTAGCATTAAGCCCAGCGCCACACCAATACCGGGCAAAGTGCGTATGGGGCGGCCCGTATGACCTAGCGAAACCCTGGCCATCATGGCCAGCATCATGGTGCCCATGCCACCAATGGTCAGGGCGTGCACGGCAAGTTCAACGCGCATCAGCCCCATGAGTGCCAAGACCCACATGATAAGCCCTAGCGGAATGCAGGCGTAGCTACCGTGCAGCCCCCAAAGTAAAGGTTCACGCCAGCTATGCAGCCCACCCCAGCGCGCCATGCGAACAGTGTTGGCCAACGCCGCCAAGAGCATCACTCCCCCCATTAATAAAGCAGGAATGGCAACCCCCAACATGATGACCAGCTGCAGCACGACTACGCCAGCCGTACTCACCAGCGTTACTCCTTCGAGTAAAGCAATAGGTTCAGGTTTTGGGCGCCCCAGACGATTGGCAGTGAACATGGCAATCACACGCCCGCCAACGACTGTCATCATCAGTGTGATTAACAGTACGGCCAAGTAGGCGGCTTGGCGGATCAGCTCGGCGTCACCCTGCATCACCCCTAAGTGCATCGCCAGGTTAGCCGTGGCAAACAGCAACAGCGCGGGAATAAAGATCAGGTTGCGCCAACGCTTTGCGGTAATGACCAGACGCGCCATAACAATGGCGACCACTGGAAGAAATGCAAGGTCAACCGCCAGCAGCAGCCATCCTGGCAAATCCATGGGAAAAGCCATCAGCACCCTACCTAATAGCCATAACGCCACCAGACCCAGTAGCGGCCCGCCGTTTAAACTTGGCAATCCGGTCCAGTTTCGTACAGCGGTAAGCAAAAACCCTCCGATCACTGCTGCGGCAAAACCAAACAACATTTCATGCTGATGCCAGAACACCAGGCCGCCATAAGGGCGCAGCAAAATATTGCCATGCCAAAAGCCCAGCCATACCAGTAGAGATAAAATACTGAACAGCGCGGCCAACAGGAAAAAGGGCCGAAAAGCCAGACGCAGCAACGGTAGTTGCTTGAGCTTGGAGGCAGGCTGGGAAGAGGTGATGGTTGGCATAGCATAATACCCCACTGAATTACTTGGATTTGCATTGTGCGTCAGGCTAATAACAAAAACCATGACAAGTATCAAAAATGCATCTTATAGGCTCAAATCAGCTACTTCGTCACTCAATGACAGACGCTTTTGCATTGTCTTCAGGCCTTGTTATTCAAATGACTAGCAGCCCCCTCTCCTTAACAAAGCCCCTTGATGGTTGGTATTTATCGCTTTTAGCGTTAAGATGCATCTGCAATGAATCTTAACGCCTGAGGTATTATCCGTGCTAACACATGAGCAGGAAAAGCTGATCAACGCGACAGCTCCCGTCGTGGCCGAACACCTGAATGCGATTACACAGCGCTTCTATCCGCTGATGTTTACCCGCTACCCAGAGGTCAAGCCGCTCTTTAATGAGGTTCATCAGCAAAGCGGTGGTCAGCCCCGTGCCCTGGCCAACGCCGTGTTGGCCTATGTGCAACTACGCAGTAATCCAGCTCAGGCGCGTGCTACTCTGGATGTTGTGGTCAGTAAACACATCTCGCTAGGCATTCTTCCTGAGCAGTACCCTATTGTCGGAGAATGCCTGCTGGCAGCAATTGGCGAAGTGCTGGGTGAAGCTGTCACTCCGGAAATCGCCGATGCATGGGGCGCTCTATATAACGAACTTGCCGCCCTGTTAATTGACCTCGAAGACCAGCGCTATCGTGAGTTTGAGCAGCGCCCGGGGGGATGGCGCGGCACACGCCGTTTCAAGATTGCCAGTACCCATCAGGAAAGTGCTGTAATTCGCTCTTTTATCCTTGAGCCCGAGGATGGAGGACGTGTGGCTGACCATGAGCCAGGTCAGTATATCGGTGTACGTCTAACCATTAATGGCGAGCTGGTTTATCGGCATTACAGCCTCTCAGACACGCCAAATGGCCAAAGCTATCGAATCTCGATCAAACGCGAAGAACAGGGCCAAGTCAGCCGCCACTTCCACGATGTCTTACAACCCGGCGACACCTTGGAACTGTTACCGCCAGCAGGTGACCTCACGCTGATTGAAGGTGACGAACCTCTGCTGCTTGCCAGCGGCGGCGTTGGGCAAACGCCCCTGCTCCCCATGGCAAGACATGCCTTGTCCCTTGGGCGGCAAGTCACCTATCTACACGCTGCCCTGGATGCCGACCACCAGGCCTTTAAAGGCGAATTAGAAGCGCTGAAGAGCGAGTATCCTCAACGTCTTAAGGCTGTCCGTATTCATGAGCGCGGCAACGAAGCCGAACATATTGGTCGTATCGACCACAGCTTATTAGCTCACTACCTGCCTGATCTTAAGGCGCGCTGCTATTTCGTCGGCCCCCAAGGATTCATGACGGCGATTAACAGCGCTTTGTCCGAACTGGGTGTCGACGAGGATCGCCGACACTTTGAGCACTTTGGCCCCTCGCGCCCCCTCGACGCAGCGTAATAATGGGCGGCCTCGGGATATCCCGAGGCCGCTTGTGAACATTTCAGAAGCCTGGGTCACTCTTTACGTACCAAACGCTCCAGCCCCAACAACAGTTCCCCCACACGCCCTTGTGCAAGGCCTTCCTCGCAACCGTCAAGTAGATTTTTGAGCGTCAACCCCAGCTCTGTATCCCCTTCAATGATTAAGCGACGCTGGAAAAACAGGCTGTCGGGATCTTCGCGGCGCGTGGCAAGGCACAAGAATTCCCGCCAACCTCCCCGAATGGTTGCCTCGCCTTTCTCGCGACATAATATCAAGCGCTGGGATTCAAGCGTCAGACTTAGCGTCACACCTAAATCGGCGATGGTGAGACTAATGCGCCGACCTTCCAAAGCATCGAATTCCCCCTCAGCAAGCGGCATAGCAAAAGTACGGTTGAGTAAAGGCTCGACTATACGTTGCTTAATTGTAAACGGTACCCGTGGATCAAGGAGACGTATCAAATGGCTAGGCGTTATAGGAGGGGAAATTGAAAAAGAGGGCATGGAAAAAGGTAAAGACAGCAATGACATAACAGTCACTCCGAAGTAAAGGCATCATCGGCAAACACTAGGCCACTGATGCTAAGCGTTGCCGTGGCGCTGGGTAGTGACGCGTGTCAAATAAAAGAAATATTGCACCAAAATTAACATGTATTTAAAATGCACTTAATATACTGACGAAAACTAATGAGCCCTGATACCTCGGCACAACGCTTACCGAGTGGAGTATTAATGAGGCACGACCTGCCCAATCCCGGCTGGGGGCCGCTTTCAGCGCTACCTGGCAATCCACTGATGTGGGTATTGATACTGAGCGAAATGCTGGTTTTCACCGCCTTCTTTGCGCTCTATGCCGGTCAACGCGCCCTTGACCCTGCACTATTCAATGAATCCCAACATCAGCTTGACCCGGTGCTGGGCGGCCTCAATACCCTGGTGCTCTTGACCAGTGGGCTTTTTGTAGCCTTTGCCGTTGAGGCGATAAGCGCTCAGCGCATACAGCGCAGCCGACAGTGGTTAGGCGCCGCTATACTGTTGGGCCTACTGTTCTGTCTCATTAAGGTTTTTGAGTATACAAGTAAGTTTGCCGCTGGAATAACGCCAGAAACGAACGTTTTTTTTGGTTTTTACTATGGTTTAACCGCCTTCCATTTTGCTCACGTTGTGTTCGGCTTAGCGCTACTAGGCTTAGTGAGCTGGCGCACCTCCACCGAGAACGTAGAAACGGCGGCAGCCTTCTGGCATATGGTGGACTTGATTTGGATCCTGCTTTATCCACTGATTTATCTGCTCAGATAATTTTGTGAGGAAACAATGAGGGCACTGCCCGGTACACGACGTTTACTGATTACTTGGGGCGTATTAATGGCGCTGACCCTGGTTTCCATGGTTTCCGCTCGGCTAGATCAGACCACCGACTGGCAGGTGCTTCCCCTATGGTCAGCCGCCATGATAATGATGGCGACGGGGTTCAAAGCCCACTGTGTGCTCATGGTCTATTTAAACTTGCGCGCCGCGACCCCAGCCTGGAAGGGAGTTTTCATTGCCCTGACACTATTAACGTTAACGCTGATTGCCGCGGGCTACCTGGCCGGTCGCTTTCATTTAGTGGGGTAGCCTCACAGGATTGGATTTAGCGAAGTGCGGAATCAGTACCTCAAGGCCGCTGCGCGGCGTTTGCCCAGGCTTCCAGCGACCGACCCAACCGCATCAAACCATAAACGATAAAGGGAACCAGCAACATCAGCGCCACGCCCCAATCTCGGTTATTGATAAGCCATACCAGCGGCACGACTATCCCTAAAGCGACCAAAGACCACAGACTAATCGCCGCTACGAAGCGCAAGCGCACCATAGATAACCTCCTTAGGAAGCAACAATCTGGCGGTAGATACTCGGCAGCGCCAAGGCGAGATGCTCCGGATGCTGGACAATGGCATAACCACCTCGCCCAAACAGATGAGGAATATAGCGCCCCGCCTCCCGGTCAATCGTTACCCCGAACACGCGCACTTCTTCCCGTCGCGCTTCAAGAACGGCTTTGCGCGTATCCTCTATACCATAACGCCCTTCATAATAGTCGGTATCGTTAGGCTTACCGTCGGTCAGCAGTAGCAGTAACCGGTGCCGATTGGGCCGTTTGGCAAGCGCTTGGGAAAGGTGCCGAATAGCGGGCCCCATACGCGTGTAGTGGCCTGGTTTGAGCGCAGCGATCCGCCGTGACACCCGTTCACCCATTGGCTCATCGAAACTTTTCAGCGTATTGACCCAAACACGGTGACGACGGTGGGAGGTAAAGCTGTGAATAGCATAGTCATCGCCGCAACCCGCAAGGCCGTGTCCCAATACCAGCAGCGCCTCTTTAGCCACATCCAGCACCCGCCGGTCTTCCAGCCAGGCCTCAGTGGAAAGGGATACATCGATCAGGATCGAAACCGCCAAATCCCTCGCCTGGGTACGGCTAGCTTGATAGAGACGGTCGCTGGCTTCACCGGTCGCCGCCAGATCACAGCGGGAGCGAATGACGGCGTCCATATCCAGCTCGCTGCCATCCAGCTGGCCACGTAGCGTCTCACGACGCGGCCTAAGTGCTTCAAACTCGCGTCGGACTCGTCGAATGCGCCGTTTTGTCGTTTCATCCGGCTGCCAGTTCTCCCCCTCCTCGCTCTGGACATCGCTGAGTACCACACAGTGGTCAGGCATATAGATTTGCTTACGATGATTCCATTCCGGATAGGTATGGCGCCCACGCAGCCTTCCCCCACTCACCTCACCCGGCGCCAGATCAAGATCAAGCTTTAGCTTGGAAGCCGCCTTCTTACGGTTAGCACTGAGCACAATTTCATCAATCTGATCGGCCGCCTGTTTGGCCTCATCATCGTCTTCATCCTCTACATGACGATTGAGATTGACCATTTCGGCCCAGGAAAGCATCTTTTCGGATGCATTGAGCATTAAAGAGTCATCGCGGTCGGCCTGATCCTGCTCGCGCCGGTCAGCCTTACGTTTACCATGATCATCTTGTAGTGAATTCTTCCCTGCGACCGGTGCCTCATCATCTTCCTGCTCGGTTCGTGCTTTCTTATGGGTACCCAGGGCAACGGCTTGCCCCCATAGCGGCACCGGAAGTGGCGGCCGGTATCCATGCGGCGCATGAAAATTGTCCAAAGACAGGGTCTCGTCGAGGATGGCGATATGCATCACTTCGGCCCAGCCAGCCTCGGGCGGCGTTTCTCCCAGCTGGGCACAGAGAACGGATTCAAGCGCTGCTTCCATCGGCGGCAAGCGCTTGCGCTGGGGGCGAATGGCCAGCAATGCCTGACATAATCTGGCGTGGCGCTGAGCGAGCCCAGGGAAATGGGCCAACACTGCTCGAGTCGCCCGGTTTACTTCACGCAGTTGGAGAAGGTCTTGCTGTAGCGGATCTTCGACGACGTGCACATGCCGGGTCACCGCCAGGTACGCTACCAGCCAAAGGTAGAGATCCCGGTTCAGGGAAGCCTCGGCGAACAGGGCAATGCGTGGCGGTAACAACAGGCTTTCTTCGTCACGGCGTGCTTGATCGAGCACCTCCTCATCAAGCCCAAGCCTTTGACGTAAGGATAAGCGATGCGACGAACTACGCCCCGCAATAGCAGCAACATCGATACCCGCCTCGCCGCCTCCGGCGCGGAAAAAGACGCCGAGCATGGGCCGCAGCGTTTCAAGGCGCACTGCGGCTTCGGGATGGTCTGGGTAGCTTGCCGCACTGGAAGCCCATCGGTGCCAATGGCGGCCTACAAACTCTTCGACTTCAAGAAAATCAAGCATGCCCTGCCCTCACCCAAAGGTTGCTTGAATGGCTTCCATCAGCCCTTCCTGAACATCTGCGTCATCACTCAGCGGCTCCACTAAGGTAGCCCGGGCAGCTTCCAAAATGGGCACCCCGGCAGCAATCAGGGTAGCGCAGTAAACTAACAGGCGAGTAGAAACACCCTCTTCTAAATCCTGCCCCTTCATGGCCCGCAGACTGGCGGCAAGATTGACCAGCGCGGCGCACTGCTCACCGGACAAACCACTTTCCCGTGCGACAATATCGCGCTCGACTTTGGGTGGTGGAAAATCAAATGACATGGCCAGGAAGCGCTGGCGGGTACTCGGTTTAAGCGATTTGAGAATATGCTGATAACCAGGGTTATAAGACACTACCAGCATAAAGTCATCCGGCGCTTCGAGCAGTTCCCCGGTACGTTCCAACGGCAGTAGTCGGCGGTCATCGGTGAGCGGGTGAAGCACCACGGTGACATCTTTACGCGCCTCCACCACCTCATCGAGATAGCAGATCCCCCCTTCGCGCACTGCTCGAGTAAGCGGGCCATCGACCCAGCGGGTCTCACCGCCCTGCAATAGATAGCGGCCTGTAAGGTCGGCTGAAGTCAGGTCGTCGTGACATGAAATGGTGAATAGTGGACGGCCCAGCTTCGCGGCCATATGGCTAACAAAACGTGTTTTACCACACCCGGTGGGGCCTTTAAGTAACAGCGGCAAACGTTGACGAAAGGCGTGCTCAAACATAGCGCATTCGTTGCCGACGTTCTCGTAGAAAGGCATTTCACGCTCATCGATAGGATTAGCGACACAAGAGAGAGGCATGGCAAGACTCCATTGCCGAAAAATAAATAAAGAAAGCAAAAACGGCCCCTCAGGGCCGTTAAGTTCAGGCCGAGCCTGCCCCAGCGGTAATTTGTGTGCCGCCGGCGGGCACCTGCTCTCGGGCGGGCCCGAAGAAGGAGTAGAGCAGCATGATCGCCCCCACTGCCACGGCCACACCAGCGCCCAGACGCATGATGTAGAACAGGCCTAATTGATCCTGCACTTCCATGTAATTCATGCCCAGGACGCGCTGTAAGTGAGTCTGCACGACCCCGGCGAAGGTCAGGGTAAACGTCATGAAGCACATCGCACTGGTGACGATCCAGAAGCCCCACATGTTCAGCACTTGGTTATAAGGCTGTACACGGCGGATCTGCGGCATGGCATAGGTAATCACGCCAAGAATCAGCATCACATAGGCACCATAGAAAGCTAGATGGCCATGAGCGGCGGTTACCTGAGTACCATGGCTGTAGTAATTTACGAACGAAAGGGTATGCATAAAGCCCCACACACCAGCGCCGAAAAAGGCAATGGTTGGGCAGCCTAAGGCCCATAGCATGGCCGCTTTATTAGGGTGGTTACGACTGCCCTTCCAGAACATGGTAAAGGCGAATACCACCATGGCGAAGAAAGGCGCCACTTCAAGCGTCGAGAATATACTGCCGATGGGCTGCCAGTAGCCAGGTGCGCCAATCCAGTAGTAGTGGTGCCCGGTGCCCAGCAGGCCGGAGAACAGTGCCAACCCAACAATGATATAGAGCCATTTTTCGATCACTTCGCGATCCACACCGGTCATTTTGATCAGCAGGTAACCCAGCAAGGAAGCCATGATCAACTCCCATACGCCTTCCACCCACAGATGCACCACCCACCACCAGTAGAGTTTATCTACCGCCAGGTTGGTCGGATTGTAGAAAGCGAATAACCAAAACACTGCCGCTAGCCAAAGCCCCAGCATTAACACCAGATTGATAGCGGTCTTGCGGCCCTTGAGCAGCGTCATGCTGGTATTGAAAAGAAACATTAGAAAAGAAATGGTGATGAGTATTTTCACCCAGAACGGTTGCTCAAGAAACTCGCGCCCTTCATGGATACCGAACTGGTAGCCGACCAGAGCAGCGGCGCCAGCAAAAGCAAAGATCGCCAGCTGGATATACGCCAGATTGGGGCTATGGATTTCCCGCTCGGCTTCCTCTGGCATCAGATAGTAGGTACAGCCCATAAAACCAATCAGCAGCCACACAATCAACAGATTGGTATGGCTGACACGCATGATATGAAAGGGCATCACTTCGGCCATAAAGTTGGGCCAAGCATAGACGGTGGCGGCCAGTAGTCCGAAGACTATTTGTAGCGTAAATAGCGCCATGGCCACCATAAAAAAGGGTAAAGCAACCTTCTGGGTTTCATATTTCATTGTACGGTTCTCCTTGATTCATCCTTCGGCTGGTAGCTTCAGCCAGCGGGATGTGGGGGCCAGTCCTGGTTGTCGATACCATCGGTCCATTCGAGAAAGTCAATTAGCGAGTTCATATCCTCTTCGCTAAAGTCATACGCTGGCATTTGACGACGACCCTCGATCCCCAATGGCTGGGCGCGGATCCAGGCATTAATACCCGATCGGGCAGCCTCAGGATTTTCATGGCCTCCATAGCGTTCCCAGACGTTACCCAGTTCAGGAGCGAAGTAAGCCCCCTCTCCCATAATGCTATGGCAGTTGATACACATGTTTTTTTCCCACACTTCTTTGCCATGCTTAACAGAATCCGTGAGGCCTTCACTGTCCGTGGAGACATTGACCATGTACCAATGACTATGAGCCGTTAGCGCGGCAAAGAGCAGGAAGAAGAACAGCGAACCACCGTAGAAAATATTGCGGGCCGCTGATTTAGTGAGACCATCAGCCATAAGCCATACTCCCTTGCTAGTCAGATCCGACCTTAGGCTGGGAAGCCAAAAGGCATACGTTTATTAAGATGTATATTATTTACATTTTTAAGATTAGCAGAAGAATCCCTCTAGCAACATTGCCACAGGTCAATTTTTGGCAAGAGCGATACCCTTGGTAAATTTAAGATTACGAATTAATTCGAGCCAGAACGCGGCAGGGGTTCTTAATAGTACCTAACCACTCTGTGCGATTTTCACCAGGACATAGCCGTTCTAGAGGTAGGCTGATGCTATGACTTCTCAGATTTCACACGGGCATGTACCACTGATGCTGATATGGGTTGCACACTCTTAAAACAGAGGGAATCAAGCTTCACACTTGACAAAATACAAACTAGCCTTAATTCTGAATATAATATCACGACATGATATTTTGAGCTCACAACGATCACAACTGACTGCGAGGCTAGACAATGAACCCTCTAACCATTATTCAACTGCCCTTTACCCATTTAGCGGGATGGAAAGACCTCCAGCAACGCCATCCTTCAATCGCCACTCTGGCCTGGTGCATCGTGCTGCCCATGTCGTTGTTACCTCCCGTGATGCTCTATTATGCCGGTACACACTACGGAGATATCTTCGCTCCAGGCTTCGCCGATCGGCAGTGGCGCTTCATCACGACCATTCTATTCCTGGCCGAGCTGCTCACCTTCTTTGTAATGGGCTGGCTAATTCACGCGGTGGTCAATAGCGATCGTGATCTCTCAATTAGCTACCACGACGCTTATCTGTTGGCAGCCCTAGCACCTTTGCCACTTTGGTCCGCAGCGATCGCTTTGCTGATCCCCAGCCTGTTGTTCAATGCGCTGGTAGTACTGGTGGCACTGGGCATCTCTTGCAGTTTGGTCTACCACGGGCTGCAGGCTCTGTGTAAACGCTCAGCGAATGACGTAACAACGATGTCTGCTACTTACACCGTTATGGCCGCCGGGGTGCTGGCATGGGGTTTACTGATGGCTATTGTCTGGGCTTACTAGGATTCAAGTAGAGTGGAACCGACTCACTAGCTAGGCTTAAAAGGAAACTCATTTACTTGCGAGATAGCGATGGATATTGAATTAAAGCGAGCCTATGACTCACCTCAAAGCAAAGATGGTTATCGTGTCCTCGTCGACGGTATCTGGCCGCGCGGGGTGTCCAAGGAGGAAGCCAAAATCGATGAATGGCGCAAGGAGGTCGCCCCAAGCAGCGAACTTCGCAAAGCGTTTCATAATGGCTCACTCGACTGGAGTGGCTTCCGCCGTCGCTATCTCAAAGAGTTAACCTCTTATCGCGAGTCTCTTCGTGATCTTGCACAACGTGCCAGGAAAGAGCGAGTTACTCTGGTATTTGCCTCTAAGGAAGAGCGCCGTAACAATGCCGAAGTGCTGCGCCAGTACTTGAACATGTTGAAATAATCCGCGCTGTAAAAAACATTTCTACATCGCCACGCCCCTAGCGCCGTGGTGCATAGCCAAGCGTCTTAATTTCGAGTTGAAATCACAATAACGACTGACGTCATCGCCTACCCACTAAGGGGTAAGCTAATGCTCTGTAGGGGTACGCGAGACTAAAAATGATCCAGATCAATATTAGCCCCCCTTATTTCTTTAAAGTGAACTTTATACCTTTTCTCGTACTGAGAAATCAGTACTCAGCAACTCGTATACCTCTATAAACCACCTTGCCACGTTGCCGAATTGGTAATTTCAACTCAAAAGATGCATAAGGAATACTTCAATGAAAACCCTCGCGTCCATACTGTTGCTAGGCGTTGTTGCTTCTATTTCGGTTACCGCTCATGCAGATGGCGAAGCCACCTATAACCAAGCCTGCATGGCTTGCCACATGACGGGCGCCGCAGGTGCTCCCATTCGCGGCAATGCCGAACACTGGGAGCCACGCTTAGAAAAAGACATCGACACCCTGTACGACCACGCGATTAACGGTTTTCAGGCAATGCCGCCGAAAGGAGGCCAATTGGGCTTGAGCGATGACGAAGTGAAAGCTGCCGTCGACCACTTGCTAGAACCGGTTCTATAACGCTCTTGACCCGAAAGGAAACCACGATGTCACCTGTGGCTTGCCCGCGCCGTCTAACCGGCATCTGGATTAGCTTACTGTTACTCCTAGCGATAACACTGCCCGCCCAAGCTATAGAACTGGAGCAGGTACGCGAGGGGTTTCCCACGGCAGAGCGTCTTGAAGCCGCGGATTCACAGTGGCCGGTAAGCCGTGTACTGGCCAGCGACGATGAGTTGCTCGGCTACGCTTTTGAGAGTGTGGATGTCGCTCCGATCCCCGCCTACTCGGGCAAACCGGTCAATGTACTGGTGGGGATTGATCTGGATGGGCAAATTGTACAGGCCGACGTCCTCAGTCATTCAGAGCCGATCATGCTGGTGGGCATTCCCGAGTCGAAGCTGAATAGCTTCGCCGATGAGCACGAATCGGCCCACGTCAATGACAGGCTCAGGGTCGGCGACAATCTTGACGCTATCTCTGGTGCGACGGTGACCGTCATCGTCGTCAGCGACACCATCATGCGCAGCGCCAGGCAAGTGGCCGCTGAACAGCAGCTCATTGCCGACCCCTCCCAGACACCACCGGCACGCGTTCGAGAAGACGTTTTCGCCCCTGCAAACTGGGATGAACTGACCGGCGACGGCACCATTCGCCGTTTGCAACTGACCCATGGCGAGGTCGATGAGAGCTTTGTAGGTACGCCCGCCGAAGATTACCTGCGCTCGCCACAGCCCGCCGATAAAACCTTTATCGAGCTGTTTTACACCTACCTCAACCCACCAACCGCTGGCCGCAACCTGCTCGGCGATACTGGCTATGACCAACTAATGGTCGAGCTGAAGGATGGCGAGCACGCTATTGCCGTCATGGGGCTTGGTGACTACTCATTCAAGGGCTCAGGGTATGTGCGCGGCGGCATCTTCGATCGCATAGAGCTTTCACAGGGCAGCACCCGGGTCAGCTTTCATGATCGCGATCACATCCGCCTGGGTGATCTGGCCCTCGAAGGCGCGCCCTCACTGGCCGAGCGAGACATCTTCATCGTCCGCGAAGAGGCGGGCTTCGACCCCGGACAACCGTGGCAGCTGGAATTACTGGTTCGCCGCTCCTCTGGCCCCTTGGATACCGAGTTCAGCCGCTTTAGCGCCGACTACAGTGTTCCCGAGGCCTATATAGAACGGCCTGAGGCACTGGTGGAAGAGCCTATCTGGGTACAGGTTTGGCGCGACAAGGCTTTCCAGATCGCTGTGCTATCCGCCGGATTATTGGTGCTCACTGGCATCATGCTGTTCCAGGATGTGCTGGCGCGCCACCCGCGTGTACTGAACCCACTGCGTCTGGGTTTCAAGATATACACCTTAGTATTTATCGGCTGGTACTCGTTGGCCCAGCTATCAGTCGTCAATATCCTTACCTTCACCAACTCGCTGATAAGCGGTTTTAGCTGGTCCTCATTTTTGATCGACCCAATGCTATTTATTCTCTGGTCGTTCGTGGCGGTGAGCCTGCTGCTGTGGGGCCGCGGAGTTTTCTGCGGCTGGCTATGCCCCTTCGGCGCTTTACAAGACCTGGTCAACCAGGTCGCTCGCAAACTAAACGTTAAGCAGATAGAGGTGCCCTTCGGGCTCCATGAGCGCCTTTGGGCGATTAAATACATCATTCTGCTGGCCTTGTTCGCAGTCTCGCTACATTCGCTCGGCACCGCGGAACGCTACGCCGAAGTGGAGCCGTTCAAGACCGCAATCACCCTGCGTTTCCAACGTGACTGGGCCTTCGTTATTTATGCTCTGGGACTGGTGGCGATTTCTGCCTTCAACCACAAATTCTACTGCCGCTATCTATGTCCGTTGGGTGCCGGGTTGGCTATTCCTTCGCGTTTACGCCTGTTCGATTGGCTCAAGCGCCACCGCGGTAGCTGCGGTACCCCGTGCCAAATCTGTGCCAATGAATGCGAAGTGGCCGCTATACACCCGGACGGCCGCATCAATGCCAATGAGTGCCACTACTGTCTCGACTGCCAAGTGACCTACCACGACGACCAGCGTTGCCCGCCCATGGTCAAGCGCCGCAAGCGCTATGAAAAGGCGGCCAATATGTCATCGCGCGGTAATAGCGTTGAGACCCAACGGGATACCGACGCCAGCGGCAAACAGGCCGCATGGCAACGCATCCCTCTTCACCAGCAAGACTGATCTCAGGGGAATCAAGCATGAGCGATAAAAAAGACCATATTCAGGATATCGGCCGTCGCCATTTCTTGCGCAATACCGCCGTCACCGGCGTTGCCGGAGCGGGCCTGGCCGGTGGTTTCGGCGCAGGCGCACTGCTCAATAGCCGACAGGTACAGGCGGCTGGCGGCAACGGTGTTGAAGTTGCACCGGGCGAGCTCGACGATTACTACGGTTTCTGGAGCGGCGGCCACTCGGGCGAGGTTCGGGTGCTCGGTGTACCTTCAATGCGCGAACTGATGCGGATTCCAGTGTTCAACGTGGATAGCGCCTCTGGCTGGGGGATCAGCAACGAGTCGAAGCGGATACTCGGCGAGTCGAGCCATTTTCTCAACGGTGACTGCCACCACCCCCATATTTCCATGACCGACGGCAGCTACGACGGCAAGTACCTATTTATCAACGACAAGGCTAACACCCGCGTTGCGCGCATTCGTCTCGATATCATGAAGACGGACAAGGTCACCACCATCCCCAACGTCCAGGCGATTCACGGTTTGCGCCTGCAGAAGGTGCCTTACACCAAGTACGTCTTCGCCAATGCCGAACTGCCGATCCCCCAGATCAATGACGGCCGCGACCTGGAGAACCCCGACAACTACTTCACTATGTTCAACGCTATTGATGCCGAAAGCATGGACGTGGCTTGGCAGGTGATCGTCGATGGCAACCTCGATAACACCGATGCCGACTACACCGGTCGTTTCGTCGCCTCTACCTGCTACAACTCGGAAAAGGGCATGACCCTGACCGAGACCATGCGCAACGAGCGCGACTGGGTCGTGGTATTCGACGTTGAAGCGATTGAAGCCGCAGTGGCGGCCGGGAACTACAAGACACTGGGCGAATCAAGCGTGCCGGTACTGGATGGGCGCAAGGGCTCGCAACTGACACGTTACATCCCGATCCCCAAGAACCCCCACGGCGTGAATACCTCACCGGATGGCAAATATTTCATCGCCAACGGCAAGCTATCCCCCACTTGCTCAATCATCGCCATCGACAAGTTGCCTGAGCTGTTCGACGACAGTATCGAACCGCGCGATACCATCGTGGGTGAACCTGAACTGGGCCTGGGCCCGCTTCACACTACCTACGATGGCCGGGGCAACGCCTATACCACGCTGTTCATCGATAGCCAGGTAGCCAAGTGGAATATTGAGGATGCCATTCGCCACTACAATGGCGAAGACGTCAACTACCTGCGTCAGAAGCTCGATGTCCACTACCAGCCTGGGCATAACCACGCCAGTCTCACCGAATCCCGCGATGCCGACGGCAAGTGGCTGGTGGTGCTGTCGAAGTTTTCCAAAGACCGTTTCCTGCCGGTAGGCCCTCTGCATCCCGAAAACGATCAGTTGATCGACATCTCCGGGGAAGAAATGAAACTGGTGCATGACGGCCCCACTTATGCAGAGCCCCACGACTGTATTCTGGTACGCGCCGACCAGATCAACCCAAGCCGAGTATGGACACGAGACGACCCCTTCTTCGCCGAGACCGTGGCCATGGCCGAGGCAGACGGCGTCAACCTGGAGGGCGAAAGCAAGGTAATCCGCGATGGCAATAAAGTACGCGTGTACATGACCTCCATCGCACCGCAATTTGGCCTGACCGAATTCAAGGTCAAACAGGGTGATGAGGTGACCGTGGTCATCACCAACCTTGACCAGGTCGAGGATCTGACCCACGGCTTCTGCATGGTCAACCACGGCGTGCAGATGGAGATCAGCCCCCAGCAGACCGCTAGCGTCACCTTCACCGCCGACAAGGCCGGGGTGCACTGGTACTACTGCAACTGGTTCTGCCACGCGATGCATATGGAAATGACGGGGCGCATGCTAGTCGAACCCGCCTGACGACAACACGCGGGCCGATTCCTTCGGCCCGCTGCGGGAGAACACCATGAAACGACACCCTGGCCATTTAGGTTGCCTGCTGGCACTGCTATGGCTTTTTGGGCTGCCTAGCGGGGTTTATGCCGCCAACTGGTTCGCCACGCCTGGTGAGCCGTTACAGCCGTTGATCGAACAGGCGACCGACGGCGATCAATTGCTGCTGCCTGCAGGACGCTACCCTGGGCGTGTGGTTATTGACCGCACGCTGCATATCCGGGGCGAGTTGCAAGCCATCCTCGATGCAGGAGGCCACGGCCATGCGGTGGTGCTGGCAGCTCCCGACATTATATTTGAAGATGTCCGCATTGAAGACTGGGGAGATAACCTGACAGCACTGGAGGCCGCTATTTTTGTCGAGCCCAGCGCTCACGGTAGTACCATCCGCAATAACCAGCTAAGCGGGCCTGGCTTCGGCATCTGGCTCGATGCTGTCAATAACGTCAGTGTGATAGGCAATACCATTCGTGGCGATACCCGACTGCGCTCTCAGGATCGCGGCAACGGCATTCACCTCTATAACGTTAGTGACTCGATTATCGAATCCAACGATGTTGCGCAGACTCGCGACGGCATCTATCTCGACAGCAGCCGCCACAACGTGCTGCGCGACAACACCCTGCATGACCTGCGCTATGGCGTGCACTACATGTACTCCTTCGACAATCGTCTTGAAGGCAACCTGACCCAACGAACTCGAACCGGCTACGCCCTGATGCAATCCAAACGCCTGGAAGTCGTTGATAACCGTTCGGAAGCAGACGACAACTACGGCATTTTGATGAACAACATCACCGACTCCCTGTTGAGCGGCAACCGTGTCGAAGGCGTCACCCAGCCCCTGGGGGCAGATGGCGAGGGGCGTCTAGCGGGCGGCGACGGCAAGGCACTGTTCGTTTACAACTCGCAGTTCAATCGTATCGAGAATAATCGTTTCGCAGCCAGCGACATCGGCATCCATCTCACCGCCGGTTCAGAAGATAACCAAATGGCGGGCAACGCCTTCATCGCTAATAAGCAGCAAGTCATGTATGTCGCCACCCGCGAGCAGGATTGGTCGGGCAATTACTGGAGCGACTACCTGGGTTGGGATCTTGACGATAACGGTGTCGGCGACACCGCTCATGAACCCAATGACGCCATGGATCATCTTCTCTGGCGCCACCCCTCCGCGCGCCTGTTGATGCAAAGCCCTGCGGTGTTGGCACTGCGTTGGGTGCAACGTCAGTTCCCGGTGTTTCGTCCCCCGGGGGTCAGAGACAGCGCGCCCTTGATGAGCGAGCCCGGCCGAGAAGGAAATGCTCCATGAACCCAGTAATAGAACTACAGCGAGTTACCAAGCGTCACGGGGCGCTGGTGCGACTAGCTGAAATGGATCTCACCATCAAAGAAGGCGAGATGCTCGCCCTGCTGGGACATAATGGCGCGGGCAAGACGACCATCATGAAACTCATACTGGGCTTAATTGCGCCCAGCTCGGGCCACGTTGACGTCCTCGGTGGCGCTCCTGACGGGCCACATGCCGAACGCCTACGGCGTCAGTTGGGCTATCTACCTGAAAACGTCACCTTCTACGAACAGCTCACCGGGCGTGAAGTGCTCACCTATTTCGCTCGTTTAAAGCGCGCTGACCGCCATCAGGTAACGGTTCTGCTTGAGCGTGTGGGCCTGGTCGAAGCCGCCGACCGTCGCGTTAAAACTTACTCCAAGGGCATGCGCCAGCGCCTTGGCCTGGCCCAGGCTTTACTAGGGTCTCCCCGGCTATTGTTGCTGGATGAACCCACCACCGGCCTTGACCCCGCGGCCACCCGCGATTTTTATCAAGCGGTAAAAGCCCTACGCGACAACGGTTGTACCGTGCTGCTCTCTTCCCATGTACTGCCGGGCATCGAACCCTATATCGACCGCGCCTTGATCCTGGGCAAAGGGCGACGCCTGGCCCTGGGCAGCCTTAAACAGCTGCGTGAAGAAGCACAGCTACCGCTCACGTTTCGTATCCACGGCACATTGCTGGCCATGCAGTCTCAGCTCTGGAAAGCCATGTCCCTTGAGCCTATCCCAATCAATGAGCGCTGTGTGGAGGTCAACGTGCCCGCGGAAAATAAAATGCAGGTACTACGTCAATTAACCACCATGCCGAATATCGACGACATCGAGTTATCACCACCCACCCTTGAGCATCTCTACACGCATTTTTCTACTCGCCCCGCCTCACTGACGCTAGGAGCCAGCGCATGAAGGCCATGTTCATCGTCGCCGCCAAAGAGTTCCAGGATGGCCTGCGTAATCGCTGGGTACTGGCGATCACCGTGATCCTTGCCGTTCTGGCAATGGGTATTGCCTACTTTGGTGCCGCTGCGAGCGGCGGTCTTGGTTTTACTTCACTGGCCACCACCCTGGTCAGTTTATCAACTCTGGCCGTTTTTCTGATCCCCTTAATCGCGCTGATGCTAGCCTACGACGCCGTTGTTGGTGAGCAGGAGGCCGGCACGCTACTACTGCTACTCACCTACCCTATAAGTCGTTCGGCGTTGCTGTTTGGTAAGTTCTTCGGCCATGGGATGATTCTGGCTGTCGCCACGCTACTCGGTTTTGGTATCGCGGGTATGGTTATTGCGTTGGGCGCTGAAGGCGTACCGCTTATCCAACTAACCGTCGGCCTAGCACGATTGATCGCCAGCAGTGTGCTCTTGGGCTGGGTGTTTTTGGCCTTTGCCTACCTGATCAGCGTAACGGTCACCGAAAAGGCACGGGCCGCCGGGCTGGCACTAGGAGTGTGGTTTCTGTTCGTGCTGGTATTCGATCTAGTACTGCTGGCCCTACTGGTTGGCGTCAAGCAGGGGGGCGACTGGCTCCCCTACCTGATGCTGCTCAATCCCACCGACAGTTTTCGCTTGATCAACCTGTCGGGGTTCGACAGCACACAGCTAGAAAGCGGTATCGCGGCTATCGCGCAGCAAGGTGCGTTCCACTCTGCCTGGCCGCCCTTGGCAATGCTAGTTTGGGTCGTGGTGCCCCTGCTATTGGCCGTCCGTCGCTTCCACCGTCATACCGCTTAACATCATCTCTTAACATCATTTTATTAACGAGGATTGACCATGCCCGCCCTGCTGCCCATTCTGGCCCTTACTATTTTGCTCATGACCGGTTGCAACAATGCCACTGACAGCGCCGAAAGGATGCCGCCTCAGCCTATTAGCGGCGATGACATCTGCCATGTATGCGGTATGTTTATCACCGAATTCGAAGGCCCCAAAGGTCAGGCATTTATGCAAAGCCACAGTGACGCGCGTAAGTTCTGCTCTACGCTGGAGATGTTCGTTTTCCTCCAGCAGCCCGAAAATCAGACCCAGCTGCGACACGCATATGTACATGATGTCGGCGTGACACCCTGGGAAGCACCTAAAGACGATGCCTTTATCCCTGCAGCAGACGCTTGGTATGTGGTCGGCCACGATCGGCGCGGCAGCATGGGCCACACCCTTGCGCCGTTCTCCAGCCATGAGCATGCCGAGCAGTTCGCCGTAGTTCATGGTGGCGAGATAATCACCTATGACGATATCGACCTGAAATTGCTCACCCGGCTCGGGCGCCACGACCGGAGCGGCCATGCCGCCCACTCAATGGCGCAATAAAAGTGAGGAGTGAGGCAGAAAGTAGCCGCAATTCAGGCTAGCCAGGAAAGCGGGCTGTGATGTATGGCAGCCCCCACCATGTAGGCGAATATGGCAACCGCCACTAACGCAGCAACAGCACGTGCCCTTGGCGTTGCACCGCGCTTAATCGCAATGGTGCCAATACCGATATAGGCCAGCAGCGCCAGTAACTTGGCGCCAAGCCAAGGAAGCTGCCAGGGCCATACGGAAAGCAATACCATCAAAGTCACCCCCAGCCCCAACAGAGCCGTATCAATAAGATGAGGCAATACCTTGACCCAACGGGCGTTGAGTCGCGGGCTTTCCTGCACCGACCACCAGGCGCGCACTACGAAGAGCGTGATGCTCAGCGCAGCGGCCGTCATGTGCAGGTGCTTGATGAGGAAATAGTGCTCCATGGTAACCGTCCCTAGCCGACGTTAACCGCATTGCCGTGATGGTCGAAGGCAAGATAGGCGGTGATATTACCCGTTTGCAGCGACTCCATCATACGCTGGAGCTGCCGTTCAACCTCAGCGTCATCTTTTGGGTCGTCCATGGCAGCTGTGAAAACTAGATCCCATTCGATCTCGGTACGGCGAGACTCCTCGACCAACGCCGCCATGCTGGTCAATTCCTCCGTCGACTTATCTACGCATACCACAGGCACCAACACACCCCCTTCACCCTGTTCGAAGCGACGACGCTGGTCAGCATCAGGGAAATCGGGCAGCTCTGCGCGAACGAACACAAACAGCAGGCGCTGAGGCTTAGGTTGTTTACGTGCTTCCTGCAGTAAATCGGCAAACGTCGCTATGGTCATAAAATGGGCCTTATCGCTAGTGGTTTAGAATCAGAAGGTGAGAGAGTAGGTAAGAATGAACAGGTGAGACTCATAGGCAGCGTTACTCGGGTGACTCTACGAAAAGCCACAGCAGCAGCATTACCATAAACAGAGGGATCAACAGGCTAAGTGGCGCCGCGCGCCAACCATAGGCTTGGACTACCAGAGGCGCCATCCGCAAGGAAAACCCTACCCCCGCCGCTAAAGCCAGAAAAAGGGCGACACAAAGACTCACCCAACGACCAGGCATCCAGCCTTTGGCGTGGGCGATGCCCGTCGTAATCACCGCACCTCCCAGTCCAAGCCCAGCCCCCACTAACAAAAACTCCCACGGTCGGCTAGCCATCCCAAACCCGCCCAGCGCCAACGCTAGCCCCAGTAATAGCCATTGCATCAAGCGGCAGGTGTCTCCCCGCCTGGCGATATACCAAGCCGGCCAAGCCAACAGCACACCGCTACTCAACGGTACCAGCACATAGAGGGGTTGTTTTGCGAGCAGGGCATAAAGTGTCCAGCCAGCCACCGCTAAAGCGCTTGCCAGCGGCATCAGCAGCATGGCTACCAGCAACTGATAACCATTTACTGGCTGTTTTGATGTCTCCAACGTGGGAGGCGGCACAGATGATGGCATGGCGTTTCCCAGCGAGGGTATAAAGACATCGGAAGACATGTAAGAATTGTCTGTAAATACTGGGCGTAGGTCAAAAGGCATCGGAGGTAGACCGGCTAACCCCAAAGGAATAGCCCTCGTATCGAAATGCAGACAGTGCCACACTCCCTTACCTCTTCCGCGCTATCGGAAATGCCATGAAATTACTTCAGCGCTCCCTGGTTGCTCGCATCATTGCGTCCTTACTTGCCATTAGCGGGATGGCACTCATCAGCATCACCCTGACCATGGCAATGTCTAACAGCAGCCGTGGCGATGCTGCCGCGATTAATGTCGCTGGCTCACTACGCATGAATGCCTATCAAATCATGGGGGCACTGCAACGCCTGGAGTATGCTCCAGAGGAGACTAGCGCAGAACAGCTCGAAGGACTGATTTCGAGCTTCGATCAACGTTTGTATGGCACAACGCTTCAACAAACGATCCCCATCGATGATCGTCACGAGCGCCGCCGTCAACTGGAAAAACTTCAGATCTACTGGCAGCACACGCTTCGTCCGGCACTAGAGGCACCGTCCCCAGCCACTGCGCTTGACCTCGATACGCTAGAAATGATGATCGTGGCGATGGTCAATGACATTGAAGTGCTGGTGACCTATTTGGAAGAGAGCACTGAGGCCAAGGTGCGGCTGCTGGGGATGATGCAAGTGCTCTTTCTGGTACTGATCGCTATAGTGGTCTCGATCGCCCTCTACGATGTTCGCTTCAATCTGGTAGTTCCTTTGCGTCAACTGATGGTTCTTGCCCGCGAGGCGGCACAGCGTAACTTCAAGCCACGCTCCGAACTCCGCGGCAGCGACGAGTTGGCTTTGTTGGGCCATACCTTTAACAAGATGTCTGCGGAGCTTGCAACAAGCTACGCCGCATTGGAAGACAAGGTGTCGCGCAAGAAGCAGGAGCTTGAACGCAGTAATCAGGCACTGCGGGTAATGCACGATGCCAGCCGCTCGCTGTATGGGGGCGGTAATGATCTCTGCTCTAGCGCAGCCCCTATGTTACGCGAACTGGAAAAGCTGCTGGATATCGGGCCAATACGGCTTTCTCTCAACGATCCTTTCGACCAACGGGAAATGCCGGTTTTAGAAACCCACTCGCGTACCCGACCAGAGTATTGCCGTGACCAGGAGTGTCACGCTTGCCTGATCGATCCTCGCCCCTTGGAGATGGTGTCCAATAACCAGTCACAGTGCTTACTGCTACCGATTAGCGTAGGCGATACGCTGCTAGGCACCCTGGAAGTGTGGTATCCCCAGGAGCGCCTCAACGATAGCACCCGTCGGCTGCTCACCATGTTAGCCGACCAGCTCGCCACGGCGGTGTACCTGCAGCGACGTATCGAGGAGCAGCAGCACGTTACGCTGATCAACGAGCGAACCATCATTGCGCGGGAACTTCATGATTCTCTAGCCCAATCGCTCTCTTATCTCAAAATGCAGGTCGCTCGACTCGAACGCATGCAGCAAAAAGAAGCCACCCGAGAGATGCAGTCTGCGGTATTCGACGAGCTGCGTACCGGCCTAAACAGCGCCTATCGTCAGCTACGTGAGCTGCTCACTACCTTTCGGCTCAAACTAGAGGGGCCGGGGCTGCAATTTGCCTTACGCCAGACCGTCGATGAGTTTAGCCAGCGCATGGAGGTAACGGTCGAGCTTGAGTACGATGTGCCGCCTTACCTACTTAACCCCAATGAAGAAATTCACGTGCTGCAGATCATTCGCGAGGCGCTGGCCAATACCCACAAGCACGCCCAAGCCCACTGGGCTGGAGTCACTGTGCGCTTCGCCGATGCTCGCCTGCTAGTGCGTATTGAGGATGACGGCATAGGCCTGGAAGACGATAGCTCGCCACCTATGCACTACGGTTTGGTGATCATACGCGACCGAACCACTACCCTGAACGGGGAGCTGAGTATCACCAATCGTCCCACAGGGGGGGCCAGCATTGAGATAGTCTTCACCCCGTTGACCGCTCGCTTAATTCAGCAGCAGCCTGTGACGGCTGCCTCCGACTCTCACTTAGGTACAGGGACTTCTTAATGACGCTGACCAACGCCAACGATACACCCGCCAGCCTGATGATTATTGATGACCACCCGCTACTCCGGCGTGGCGTCGCTCAGTTGCTTGAGCTAGAGGACGATCTTGAACTGGTTGGCGAGACGGGCGACCCTGAAGAAGGCATTGCACTGGCCCTCAAACTTGAGCCTGACCTGGTTTTACTTGATTTAAACATGCCGGGCGTCAATGGCTTAGAAGCCTTGCGCCGCCTACGGGAAGCCAACTATAGCGGCCGTGTGGTGATGTTCACTGTTTCCGACCATGAGGATGATGTTGTCGCCGCACTGCGCAACGGTGCTGACGGTTACCTGTTAAAGGATATGGAGCCTGAAGACATGGTTCGCCAACTGCGTCAGGCTGCTTTGGGGCGCATGGTCATCAGCGAAAGCCTGACCGCCTTACTCGCTGAAGCCCTGCGTAATCAGCGCAATGCCCCCACCACCCCGGATATTCATAGCCTAACGCAGCGTGAACGTGAAATTCTGCAACAGCTTGCTGGCGGACTCTCCAACAAGCTCATCGCGCGCAAGCTGGATATTACCGAAGGCACGGTCAAGGTTCACGTCAAGCATCTGCTCAAAAAGCTCAACTTACGCTCACGTGTCGAAGCTGCCGTCTGGGCAGTCCAGGAAGGTATCGATCACTAATCGATTCTGTGTGGTTACCTCTAAAGACTCCCAGAATACTTTTGCTCTGACCCGCCTTTACCTCCTCTCGATTTTTTCTGTTTAAAATCAATGAATCCAGGCTTTTCAGCGACTACCTCTCAAGAGGTATGTCGCTGTTTTTCATGCTATTTCCAGCTATTCCCCAATTTCTTCCCCCAGCGTATCTTGCTTTCTAACTGCTAGATGCAGATAGGTTTGATGCCAAGGGGAAATCGCCATGAGCAAGAGAAATGCCGACATTGAGAAATGGAATGTCGAAGACGCCCAATTCTGGGAACAGGAAGGCAAGCACATTGCCAACCGCAATCTATGGATATCCATTCCCAGTCTGCTGATGGGATTCGCTGTCTGGATGATGTGGGGAATGATTACCACCCAGATGCAGAACCTGGGCTTTTCGTTCACGGTTAACCAGCTATTTTCACTGACGGCGCTTGCCGGTCTAGCAGGTGCCACACTGCGCATCCCAGCATCGTTCATGATCCGCATCGCTGGCGGGCGTAACACCATCTTCCTGACCACCGCGCTATTGATGATCCCCGCTGCCGGCACTGGTATCGCCTTGATGAACCCAGGCACGCCGTTCTGGGTATTCCAGGCTTTGGCGCTACTTTCCGGTATCGGTGGCGGTAACTTCGCTTGTTCAATGAGCAACATTTCCACTTTTTATCCCAGCAAACAGCAAGGTTACGCCCTGGGCATGAATGCAGGCCTGGGTAATTTCGGCGTCACTACCATGCAGATTGTCATCCCGCTGGTAATGACCGTAGGTATTTTCGGCGCTATAGCCGGTTCGCCGATGGAATTGCAAAGCGCTAGCGGTACGCTGATCGGCCGGATCGAGGCAGGTACCGATACCTGGATCCAGAATGCTGGCTTTATCTGGCTTGTATTCCTGGTTCCATTAGCGTTCGCCGGTTGGTTCGGTATGAACAATCTTCGCACTATTACGCCCAACCCTGGTTCGCCGCTGGCGGCTTTCAGCAAAATATTGGGCCTCTACGGCGTCGGCATGGTAACTGCCATCGTCGGCATGCTGGCTCTCAGCTGGCTTAATATGTGGGTTGCCCTACCGCTAACCATTGTTCTGACTCTGGTGTTGTTGCGCCTGATTCCTGGCGACATCAAGCCCAATATCCAGAAGCAGTTCGCGATATTTTCCAATAAGCACACTTGGTCAATGACCATCCTCTACATTCTGACCTTCGGTTCTTTTATCGGCTTCTCTGCAGCCCTGCCGCTCTCCATCAACGTCATCTTCGGCAACATGATGGAAGCCACTGCCGATGGCACGCTGATTCGCGTGGCCAACCCAGAGGCGCCCAGCGCTCTAACCTGGGCCTGGATAGGCCCCTTCGTGGGCGCCCTGATCCGTCCGCTGGGCGGATGGATCTCCGACAAAGTGGGTGGCTCCATCGTCACCCAAATAATCTCTGCAATCATGGTGGTCGCCTCTATCGCCACCGGCTACGTGATGATGCAGGCCTATAACGCCACCGACCCTAATCAATTCTTCTGGCTATTCCTGCTGCTATTCATTGTGTTATTCGCCGCCAGTGGTATCGGCAACGGCTCTACCTTCCGCAGCATCGGGGTTATTTTCGACCAGCAGCAGAAAGGCCCGGTACTTGGCTGGACCTCAGCCGTCGCTGCCTATGGCGCCTTCATCGCCCCGCGGGTAATGGGCGAGCAAATCCAGGCCGGCACACCGGAACTTGCCATGTACGGCTTTGCGGTCTTCTACGCCATCTGCCTGGTCATCAACTGGTGGTTCTACCTACGCAAAGGTGCCTACGTTAAGAACCCCTAAACAGGGCTTGCTTGTTTACGCCCGGAGCCAAGCTCCGGGTCTTCACCCCCTACCCCAATGCGGGAGGACACCATGAAAATCATGATCGCCTATGACGGTTCGCGAAACGCCAAGTTGGCTCTCGCTCAGGTCGTCAACATGTTCCGCTGCAACCAACCTCTGCTGGTACTGGTCGGCGTGGTGGAGAATCCACTCGACGCTACCGATAACAACGAGGCGCTTTTTCAGCAGGAGCACGATGAGGTTAAACGGCACCTTCAAGAGGGTGTGGCATTCGCCATCGGCGAGGGCTTCCAAGCCGAGCAACTTCTAGCCGAAGGGGATGCGCGCAAGATGTTACTGCAGGCCACTCGCAAACTCTCGCCAGACCTACTGGTCATTGCCCGCCATAGCCATCAGCCGGACGGCGGCATCATCGCCAAATCGTTGACTTATTTTGTTGATGAACTCGACTACATGACTTTCGGCAGCGTCAGCTCGTTCCTGGCCCGGCGCGCCGAGTGTCCCTTGTTGATCCTACCCAGCCCTTGAGCAGCCTCTACACCTCCTTTGGTACAGCCCACCTTTGGGACACAGGACGATACGACCATGAAAGTTTCCGCTGTATTCAAGTTTCGCAGCCCCGAAATTCGGGCCTTGCACCTGACCTGGATTGCCTTCTTTATTACCTTTTACGTGTGGTTCAACATGGCGCCGCTCGCGTCGAGCATGCTCAAGAGCGTCGACTGGCTGACCACGGATGATCTCAAACTATTCGCCATCTGCAACGTCGCCTTGACCATTCCCGCCCGCATCATCGTCGGCATGGCGCTGGATCGATTCGGCCCGCGACGGGTGTTCTCGGTGCTCATGGTCACTATGGCGCTACCGGCGTTGGCGTTTGCTTTCGGTAACAGCATGACGCAGCTGCTGGTGGCGCGTCTGGTGCTGAGTTCGATTGGTGCCAGCTTCGTGGTGGGTATCCACATGACGGCGCTGTGGTTCAAGCCGAAAGACATCGGCTTCGCTGAAGGCTTCTACGCCGGCTGGGGTAACTTCGGCTCCGCCGTAGCGGCCATGTCGCTGCCGACCATCGCCTTGAGCATGTACGGCGGCCCCGATGGCTGGCGCTGGGCTATCGCCCAAAGCGCTATTGTTATGGCCGCTTACGGTGTTTACTACTGGTTCGCGATTACCGATGGCCCGGATGCCCAGGCTCACCGTAAGCCACGCAAATCCGCTGCCATGGAAGTGAGCTCCTGGGGCGATATGATCAAGCTGATCATCTGGACCATCCCACTGGTCGGCGTACTCGCCATTCTGGTCTGGCGTATTCAGTATATGGGCTATTTATCAGTTACTGGTGCGACCATCGCTTATCTAGCCATTATCACGATCGTCATCTATCAAATTGTCCAGATCCTGAGAGTCAATCTACCGATCCTGCGTAAGGGTGTACCGGAGGATGATAAGTACTCGTTCAACAGTGTGGCGGCGCTGAACAGCACCTATTTTGCCAACTTCGGCGCTGAACTAGCAGTGGTATCGATGCTGCCCATGTTCTTTGAGGAGACCTGGGGCCTGAATGCCGCTACGGCCGGCCTGATCGCTGCATCATTCGCGTTCGTCAATCTGGTGGCCCGCCCTATGGGCGGCATGGTTTCCGACCGCATGGGTAACCGGCGCTTTGTGATGCTGTGCTACATGTTTGGCATTAGCGTTGGGTTCTTGCTGATGGCCATGCTCAATTCGAGTTGGCCACTGATCCTGGCCATTGCGGTGACCATCGGCACCTCGATTTTCGTACAAGGGGCTGAGGGGGCAACCTTCGGTATCATTCCCTCCATCAAGCGCCGCATCACTGGGCAAATCTCGGGCATGGCCGGCGCCTACGGTAATGTTGGCGCGGTGGTTTACCTAACCATCTTTACGTTTGTCACACCGTCGCAGTTCTTCTACATCATCGCGACCGGCGCCTTCATCAGTTGGGTTATCTGCCTAGTGTGGCTCAAGGAGCCAGAAGGCGCTTTCGATGACGAGTACTACGTCTCTTCAGTCGATAGAGACATCGAAGAGCAGGCTCTTCAAAACGCCAAGCACTGAACGGTCGGAACATCTGTAGCATCACGGCACTGTTCGCGTCGATTGGGTCCGGACAGTGCCTCTAGAGTAAAAAGAGCGCCCCCAGAGCGCTCTTAATCAGGATCCGTGATGTCCTCAATCCAGGTTAAGGCCGCCACAGCAGTCGGAAATCCGGTGGTAGGAATCGCTAACATGGCTACTTGTTTAAGTTCCTCGGCACTCACGCCCTCCTCCAAGGCACGACGCACATGGGAGTGAACGGCCCCTTCAGAGCGTGCCCCTATGGCCAGCGAGAGTTTTATCAAGCGCCGGCTACGCTCATCAAGCGGCCCAGCTTCAGCACAGGCTTTGCCCAAAGCGGCATAAGCTTCCCATATCTCAGGATACTGGTTTGCGACATCTCCGGCTCCAGAAGGCAAATCATGCTTTGTCATAGTGCAATACCTTAATGATAAATTGAAGTTCACAGTATAGAAGTACAGCAACTAAATGCCACACACCACACTTAAGAGCTAAACACAGCAATCGAACCAAGCATTATTAATGAGGACATTCGATGTATATTGGCTATATCCAACTTCTTAAGCTCTGCATTAAGTGGACTTATGCCAACCCGGAAATGGCGTCTCTTCCTGCAAATGACGCAACTCAGGTTGATGAGCTTCAGCGATTTGCGTTACTCGATTCACGCCCTCTTCCAATAAATGCACTTCTATTTGGCGGCGATCCTCACGCCCTTGCCGCCGCACAACCAATGATAGCTGCTCACAGCGGTCAACTAGCGCCACCACCCCATGATGTTTTGATTGAAGCCGTTCCGCTAGCTCCCCCACCGTCGCCCAGTCTCTTCCATGGAAACCACGAAGATGTAGCAATAGTTGATACTGCAAGGGCGTCAGCCCATAGCGGCGACAGATATCTTCACTATGGCGAAGAAAGCAACGCAACCGGTAACGAAATTGCGACAGCCGCTCAAAGTCGCTTTTATCAAGTGTCTCGGGGTTATTCATTTTTCCGTTTCTCTTAGCTACATACTTAACTATCACTTATTGGCCAATTTATAGCGCCTTTAAAAATACAATATCATACCATGATACAAGCAGCCATTGAGATTATTCCCCCAGGAGGGATCTGCAATGAGAGCACTCACTTTTCTCAAATTACCATTCAACCATCGTGAAGGCTGGAAAGAGTTACAGGCATCTTCCCCCTCCATTCCTTTACTAGCGTGGCTGGTGGTGTTACCCATGTCGCTCTTGCCGCCAGTAATGCTCTATTATGCGGGCACCCATTACGGCGATGCATTTATGGCGGGCTTTGCTGACCGAGAGTGGCGTTTTATCACGACAATTATTTTCCTAGCAGAGATATTGAGTTTTTTCGTTATTGGCTGGGTAATCTACGCTGTAGTCAATGGAACTGAAGAGCTATCTATCAGATATCAAGATGCCTATTTACTTGCCACACTTGCACCAATACCGTTATTCGTCGCTTCATTGGCACTATTGGTACCCAGCTTACTTTTCAACGTAGTGGTTATACTTAGCGGGCTGGGCATCTCTTGCAGCTTGATTTACCACGGCTTACAAGCACTCTGTACCCATCAAGAATTTGATGTTGCTACGATCTCAGCCACTTACACAATCATAGCTGCCAGTGCTCTGGGGTGGGGTATTTTGTTTGCTGTTATCTGGGCTTATTAAGCCATGAATATTAGGCGCACTGGCCTACCGGGGCACCAATCCAGTCATCGTCAGCCAAATGATGACGCGTTAAGCAAACGGTCTAACGTTGAGAAGTGGGTAATGTGTGCGCCAGGCAGGGCGATGAGCAAAATTCACGATCACTGGCGTCTTCCTCTTCGAGCGCTGATAGCACCAGCTCTTTGATTACTGGAAGGTGGGAATCTTCAATTTCACGAGCGGCGGTTAGTAGGGTAACTCGCCCCGCTCGTGCGAATCTCATTAAAGGCAGTAGCTTATCAGGACATGCCTTCAGCTCACTCCTGTAGCGCTCAAGAAAGAGTGATTTACTGATTTTTTGCTGTCGATACTGACGACATAATTGAGATGCAGGCGCTATCTCCGGGTACCACTCATTCAGCGCCAGTAAACTGGGAGACAACCCGCTAGGACATAACCGATCAACCAACACCCGAGTGCCGTCGTGATCCTCTATCGGCGCATATATACGCTTTAGCATGATTTCATACGACATCGTTTATATACCTCCGCCAGCGCGCACATGGCTTCAGCGAGTAAATCTATATAGGTATTAACATAGTAGCAAACTTAGACAGGTTAATAGCCATAGGGATTTGCACCATTCATAACTGGGCGTTGGTCATCACCACGGTGGAACGCCCCCGCTCACCCTTATTTTAATAATAGGATTAGGCAAGGATGCAATAGAATTGTCTCTATGAGCGATTGCTCCCGCTAGTTAAACTTCTCCAGGTATTTTTCATTGTGCGGATTAACACATGACAATTTCAACTAACTTCATATCAAAAGTTGTTTTATTAACCGGACGACGTTGATACCAGAGACATAGTGGTACGACCTACGGCGAGCCTGTAACTCCGTATGAATATGTGTCCGAGCTATTCAAACAAATGTGGCATTTAAAGCGAGTGACCTTACATGCAAGACACCAAGCTTCCTATCTACTGGCAACGTGCGATAGTCGTTGCTGGCATTATCACTATTTTCCCCGCCACCACTACGGCTCAAACAGCCCCGAACATAGGAGATAACGCTATGGCAGAACACCCGTATGTTGGCATGTGGGTAACTAAAGATGGCCAAATACGCCACGAACTTTTACCCAACAATCGTTACGATGAAGCCCGTGGTGAGCGTGAAAGCGCCTATCAGGGCCGCTATCAGGTGACAGGTAACTATATCGAATACTGGGACGACACCGGTTTTACCGCTGATGGCGAGTTTATTGATGGCGTGCTCTATCACGGTGGTATGGTGCTATACCGTAACAAAGAGTAGCGCTAAAAAACGAATCACCCGAGCCGGACTTCGCCGTAATTCGTCACTACTTCCCTGAAGTGCCACCACGTGTGGAGTATGAGCTGTCTGAGATGAGCGCCAGTATGCTGCCCGCTCTAGAGGGCTTTACTTCATGGATACGCATTCACTGGCCACAAATTGAAGAGAACCGTCGTGCCTTTGATAAGGAGCAGCCTGCCTCTACCGAAATTCGGTCGACATACCGCGATCGGGACGGTTATTGATGCCAGCGAGTCTGCCTAGTATTTATACTTCGTCTGGAGCTGAGCGATCAAATCTCACAGAGTGGCAGTTTGCGCTTCTCGCCATTGTCTTGGTGACATTCCCGTATAGGCTTTAAAAGCGCGCGATAAGGCCACTTCACTTCCATAACCCACTTCACCGGCAATAATCTTGATCGGCCGGCCGCGCTTCAACGCCTGCTGTGCCATCCTGATACGCCACCCTTGCAGATACTGACCCGGCGTATCACCCACAACGTCGCGAAAGGTGGAAGCAAACACACTGCGCGACATACCTGCCCGTTCCGCCAGTACCTCCAGCGTCCATGTTTTTGTTGGTTCTTCATGCATGGCAACAAGTGCATTGCGCAAGCGTGGGTGTGAGAGGCCCGCCAGCATCCCCCCCTTCACATCGTTATTTTCCATCAACTGTCGCAGTATTTGAATCATCACCACCTCAAATAGGCGGTTAACCAGCGCAACCCGACCGCAGCGTTGAGTAAATGCTTCTTCAAACAGCAGATCGAGAACCTGCGCTACACCAGCAATGGAATCCAAAGGCAAACACACAACGTTAGGCAAACTTGCTGCAATTGGATTCTGCTCGCCTCCCTCAAAACGTAAGCTTGCACAGGCCATGTCGGCACCCTGTTCAGGATCGGTCATGAAACGGTGTGTCATTGGCCGAGCATAGAGCAACAAACTGGGCTGCGTAATGCTCAGAGAGCTATCGTGGTGTACCACTTTAACCGTTCCACGCCGCACCAAGTGCATCTGCCCTGATACCCCATCGGCTTCCAATGTATTGGTGCCGCATAAAGCCCCTGCGTGAAATACCTGAGCCGTTACCGAAAAGTGCTCCATCAGAGTCGCTAACCTATCGACCATTTGATACTCCAAATCAATTTATCGAGATTATAGATCACCAATCGTCCAATTATAGCAGGCAGAATGCCTATCACCGGACAACATTTGTTTTCTGATCAACCACTGCTTTGGAGAAAACTAGACATGACTATCGAAAAAATTCTTTACACAGCTACTGCCTCAGCCACAGGTGGACGCGAAGGCCAAGCCACCTCTTCCGATAACGCTTTGAACGTCAAGCTTTCCACGCCACGCGAACTGGGCGGTGCGGGTGGGGACGGCACCAACCCTGAGCAGCTGTTCGCCGCTGGCTATTCAGCCTGCTTTCTGGGCGCCCTGAAATTCGTGGCGGGCAAGCAAAAAATCAGCCTTCCTGAAAGCACGTCTGTCACCGGAAAAGTTGGTATTGGCCAGATACCTACCGGCTTTGGAATTCAAGCTGAATTAACGATTGCGGCGCCAGGTGTGCCCAACGACGTTTTACAAACGTTAGTCGATCAGGCCCACATCGTCTGCCCTTATTCCAACGCCACGCGCAATAACATCGACGTCACACTCACCATCACCGAATAAACACCACCGCCACTACTCAACCGCGAGAACAGGAAACGACATCATGAAAAAACTAAACCGCACATTGACCTCTACAGTGCTAGCACTAGGCCTTCAAGTTAGCTCAAATGCCTACGCTGCGGATGCCCAAGAAGCCTTCAACGCTGAACAAACCGCCAGCACTATCACAACGGCTGACGGGGTAGAACTGTATTACAAAGACTGGGGACCTGAAGATGGCCCAGTGGTCACCTTCAGTCACGGTTGGCCGCTCAATTCGGACAGCTGGGAAGCGCAGATGATTTTCCTGGCATCAGAAGGATATCGCGTTGTCGCTCATGACCGCCGCGGTCACGGACGTTCCAGCCAACCCTGGGATGGCAATGATATGGATCACTATGCTGACGACCTGGCCACGGTCATCAACACCCTTGACCTGAACGATGTCACACTCGTCGGCTTCTCGACGGGTGGCGGAGAAGTGGCTCGCTACATTGGCCGGCACGGAACAGATCGCGTCGCTAAAGCCGTCCTGGTTTCAGCGGTTCCTCCACTAATGCTGCAAACACCTGACAATCCTAATGGACTACCTATCGATGTGTTCGATGGTATCCGTGAAGCTTCTCTAAACAATCGCTCCCAACTGTACTTGGATATTGCATCAGGGCCTTTCTTTGGCTTTAACCGCCCAGACGCGGAACCCAACCAAGGCCTGATCCAGTCATTTTGGGCACAAGGAATGCAAGGCGGCCATAAAAATACCTATGACTCCATCGCCGCATTCTCGGCCACTGATTTCCGTGAGGATCTCGCAGCATTTGATATTCCCACCCTGGTGATCCATGGTGATGACGACCAAATCGTACCTTTAGACATCTCGGGCCAGGCATCTGCTGCATTAGTAGAAGGCGCGGAATTGATCGTGTACGAGGGTGCTCCCCATGGTTTGACCGACACACATAAAGAGCGACTGAACCAGGATCTGCTCAATTTCCTTCAAAACTGATCGCTCCCCCATTGGCCCACTGCCATGCAGTGGGCCAGTTTGTAACATCTTTGACAGCAAAAGTTCAGCAACCTGCCATGCCAAGTTCAATGAGGACTCTAGATCCAGGAGCAGTGTTTCGGCCTGTTCGCGGTGAATTCGCACTTTGAGTCCCAACACAGCGTTGCTCCATGAGTGGGAACAACCTGTACATCATAGCCACTGTCGTCTTCAAGACACTCCCTTTGTACCTCTCTTACGGCCTTGCTTGCCTGCAAACGCACCGGGAGAAAAGCCCTCGTGCCGAACAAATGCCATCCCGAAGGCACTGGCAGATCCGTAGCCGACCCGCAGGGCGATCTCCGTGTTGGTAAGTTTGCCCTGCCGTAGCAGCGTCTTAGCGATGGCCATGCGCCAATCCGTTACGTATTCCATCGGCGCGCGTCCAATTTCCTTCCGGAACTTCTCGAAAAATCCGGAGCGGGACATCCCCGCGTCCTTCGCCAGCCCTGAGACGGAAATCTCGCCACCCGCGTCCGCGTGAATGCGCTGCAAGGCGGCAGCCAGTTGCGGATCGGACAGCCCGCGCAGTAGCCCCGGCGGCATATTCACGGCAGGGCCCGAGCGGAGCGCCTCAATAAGCAGCACCTCTAGAAGCCGCTGGAGGATCAGCTCACGCCCCGGCCGGTCGGCGCGGGTCTCATCGTGTATCACCGGCACCAGGGCCATCAGGCGATCGTGCCCAGAGACATGAATCATCTCGGGCAGCAGTGACACCAGCAAGTCGCTCGCGGGCGTATCGAAGCGGCAATGCCCGACCAGCGCGCGCATCTCCACGGGGGCGTCCGCCGGGCCGAGGCGAACCCGCACGGGTCCGATTTCAAGCGGCCGGCCCGACCCCCTGGGTTCCGGCGGCACCTCGCTGGTCATGCTAAAGTCATGCAGATCGGGGATCAGGACGAAGTCTCCGGCCGCCAGCGTAACCGGCTTGCGACCGCTCACCTCAACCCGGCATCCCCCCTCGACCATCGCACAATAAAAGGGGCTGGCCATGTCATGCCGCTCGACTTGCCACTGGCCACCCGCCTCGACCAGCTTCGAGATAGACACCGACGGTTTGAGCAACGTGACGACACTGGACAGGGGGTCTTCGATACCATCGGGCATATTTTGGACTCTTGATGAAAGAATTTGGACATTTGTGTATCGCATGAACGGGTAATCGCTGTCTATACTCTCCTGCTCATCAAACAAGGAGGCTAATAGATGAACCGACTGATCAACCTGTCCCGCGCACTGCCGACGCCGGATCCCGCCCTGACAGTGGCCTACACGCCGCTCCGCCTGAAGATGCCTGGCCGCCAACCCCTGGAGCTGCGCCTTACCGCGCCAGCAGCCGGGGACGCCATACCGATCATGATCCTGTCGCACGGCTTTGGTCCATCGAGCTATATCCCCTCGAAAGACGGCTATGCCCCGCTCGCCCAGTTCTGGGCCGAACGGGGCATAGCCGTCATTCAACCGACCCACGCCAGTTCAAGGGTCGGTGGACTTGACCCCGACCTACCAGAAGGCCCCTTCTACTGGCGCGAGCGCGTGCTCGAGATGCGTGCCATCCTAGACCAGTTGGCCGAGATCGAACGGCAGGCTCCCGCCATCGCAGGACGTCTGGACCACGACCGGATCGCGGTGGCGGGCCACTCCTTCGGCGGCCACACCTGTAGCCTGCTGCTTGGCGGACGTTTGTATGGGGAGGATTTCTCTGATCCGCGTATCCGCGCGGGTGTCCTGCTGGCAACTCCAGGGCGTGGCGGCGCCGATCTGACACCCGATCATGCTCGACGCTTTCCCTTTTTCGATGTGGATTTCAGCGGCATCGAATTACCCACCCTTGTGGTCTGCGGCGCGGAAGATGACCCGCATTTCACGCCACGCGGCCCCGAGTGGCACGCGGATGCCTTCCACGACGCGCCGGGGGCCGATGCCCTGCTGACAATCAGTGGCGTGGGCCATGGGCTTGGCGGAATCGCGGGGCTCGACGCGAAAGAGACCGAGGCAGAAGATCCCGATGCGCTGGAGGCGACCCGGCGGTTGGTATTGGCTTGGCTGCGGCGCATATTCTTCATCGAGCAAGATGCCTGGACACTTAGCCAGACTGCGCTCCGGGATAGAGCGGCCGCCGTCGCGAAGATCACCGTGAAAGAGCGCTAAGACGAGGTCTCATTGTCAGCTCGCCTGAAGGCTTTTCAATGCGCACCGAGGAGAAACCGAGATTTATCGGCCCGGTTGACCAAGCGAAAAAGTCACCAGCTAACTGGGTGTTGGAAGCAGTAATTGCCCAAGCTTACGAGCGGCATATTTTGCCTGTGCCCGTGTTAGCGCTGCGAAACCCAACACAATGGCAGGCGCTAATTCAATCTCACGGCAGCAGTGCCGAAGCGGTTGTAGCACTACTCCCTGCTGTTCCGCTGCATGGATTAACATGTTTTCGTCTTGATCCGGCGATAACCACAGAATCAGGTGGAAGCCTGCATGTTCGCCACTAATGCGATAGCGCCCCGGCGCTTCGGCCCTCAAGGTTTCAAGCACGATGTCACGCAACGTCTGATACTCCTGCCGAGAACGGCGTAAATGCCGTAAGAAAGCAGGGCCTTTCATAAACGCCGCCAACCCCAGTTGCTCCGACACTCCCACACTACGCCCTACCGTATGCCACAATTCGAGCACTTTTCGCTGTAGTTCTGGTGGAGCAAGCATATAGCCAAGCCTCAAATTGGAAAAAAGCGCCTGATTAAAACTCCCGCAATAGACTACTCGATTCATCGTGTCGATGGATTTTAGCGCTGGTAACGGCGCGCTTTGATAGTTGAACTCGCTATCGTAATCATCCTCGATGATCCAGGTGTTGTTGCTTTGGGCCCAGTCAAGAAGCTCTAAACGGCGAGTCGCCGACATGATAACGCCAAGCGGTGACTGGTGCGCCGGTGTCACATAGGCAATACGACATTCAGTTGCGCCTATTATGCCACCCAAATTAAGCCCTTCCTGATCAATAGGCGCGTAAAGCAGGTTAGCGCCTGCTTCTTCAAATATTTGGTGTACAGCTGGATAACCAGGATCCTCGACACACATGATCACCAGGCTTTACTACACAGCGCGCGACCAGATCAATGCTATGGCGAATGCCGTTAGTGATGAGTATCTGCTCTGCCAGACAATCGATTCCCCGATGGTTACGCAAGTACTTGGCAATCTGTTCCCGCAATACCCAAGCGCCTTGCGGCTCAACGCTACACATTTGCTCGGGCTGCATAGCTGCCATGGCCCGCTGTAGATGCGCGGCCCACTCAGCAGGTGAAATAAGCAACGGGCTGGCAAGCCGGGCAACAAAAGGTACTCCTACCTGGGCTTGGTAGTGTTTTCTTACGCTAACGGGCGCCGCTTCGACCATCGCTGGCTCTTTATGGTGGGTCGCCGTCGTTTGCGCCGTCAAATATCGGTCTGGGATAGTGGCACTGACACGGCTTCCAGACCCCACTTTGCGGGTGATGTAACCCTCGAGTTGCAAACGCTCAAAGACACTTTCCAACGTACCACGCCCTACCCCCCAACGTTGCGAGAGTACGCGTGTGGATGGCAACCGGTCACCCGCCTGTAGCAACCCATTTACAATCCCATCGCGCATGGCTTGGTAGGCCAGTTCAGATTTCGTTACACCGACGGGGCTGGTGGGTAAAGGTAGGTCTAACCCAGCTGTGTTTTTTCCTTTAACCATAATGGTTCGTATCAATCTCGTTTATATGGCTCTCTTATATGAGCCACTTTACTTCTAGCATAGCAACATATTGACGTTTCATTGGCTAAGGAGTGTTCACTATGTTGCTCACTGACTATCTGTTATTCGCCATGATTGCGGCGATGCAAGTTGGCTCGCCGGGCCCTTCGACAATTCTTTTGGTAAACAACGCGCTGGTGCATGGCCCCGGCCGGGCCATCTTGATACTCACCGGGGCTTTGGTGGCTATTGCTGGGCTCGCGGCTTGCTCACTACTGGGGGTCGGTGCGCTACTGGAGGCAAATCCAACGGTGTTTATGGCCGTCAAGGTGGCCGGTGCTGTTTATCTTTTATGGCTGGGTATGCAGCAGTTTCGCCTGGCACAAAGGGTTCGTATTTCCAGCGATCAGCCTACAACGCTGCAAAGCATACCCGTACTTTGGCGACAATCGTTTATGGTTGGGCTCAGCAACCCCAAGGCGATTCTATTTTTCTCATCGCTGTTGCCGCAATTCGTAAGTGCCCAACAGGACTCCCACATTTCTGCGTTCCTTCCCCTCATACTGTTATTTGTGTTTATTAAACTGATCGTATCGAGCGCTTACGCATTAGCAGCAAGAACAATGATAGCGAAGGTGGCCACACCAGGCACCGCCGTTTGGGGTAAGCGCGCGGCCGGAGGAGTGTTAATGCTGTTTAGCATCTTTATGGGCATAAGCGCTTTTTACTAAGTGCCCAAATGTTGGAAAAAGGCAGGCGATTAACTTCATGGTTGGGCTTTCCCCTTGTGCTCGCCAAGTAACTCGCTCCCAAGCGATGCCTTATAGAATAGAGTTTTGCAAACACTTCTCGCTATTGCTCAAAAACATCACTATGTATCTGGAAAGATATAGTCGGATGTTATGTATGGAGGCCTTTGCGTAAGCACTGATTGAGATCCGACATCGGCTGGTAGCTCAATTCGCTGGCACTCCTACGAGTGAAGTATAAGCTGACTGCTTAAGGCGGCCAGCTTTTTTGGGGCGTTATTTAGCAGGTTCTCCAGGAAAAGGAATGAACTCAGCATCGTCTCCGGGGGGAAGACGAAAGCGACCATTCTCAAAATCTGCTTCTACCCAAGCCTGTTTGGCGGCCTCTAGCTTTTCTCGCGAAGAGGCAACGAAGTTCCAGGATATATAACGGGGGCCATTCAGCGTTTCACCGCCCAGTAGCATCAGCCTAGTTCCGGATTCGCCCGCCACCACCGTTATCGGGTCGCCTGGTCTGAACACCATCATGCGGCCGGCTTCAAAGGTTTCCCCTGCAATAATGACACTACCGGACATGACATAAATACCACGATCCTCATGGCCATCCGGCAAAGGAAGCTTTGCACCTGGCTGCAGTATCGCATCCGCATAGAACATTTCAGAGAAGGTTTGCACCGGCGCCCGCTCTCCCCAGGCCGTACCCAGGATCAAACGCACTTCCTTACCCTCGCCCTCCAGTACTGGCAGTGTCTCCTCGGCATGATGCTCGAAGCTGGCAGGCTGGTCTTCATAGGCTTCCGGGAGCGCTACCCACGTCTGTATCCCCAACACAGAGTGCTTGTTCTGACGAGTAATAGCACTGGTGCGCTCCGAATGGGTGACCCCATTGCCCGCCACCATCCAATTAACCGCGCCAGGATGAATCATTTGGTTGGTACCCAGGCTATCGCGGTGTTGGAACTCCCCTTGATATAGATACGTAACCGTGGCAAGCCCAATATGGGGATGTGGGCGAACATCAATGCCTTCGTCGTTAAGAAACTCAACGGGCCCCATCTGATCAAAAAAGATGAACGGCCCCACCATCTGCCGTTTCGGGGCAGGCAGTGCACGGCGCACTTCAAAACCACCCAAATCCCGAGCGCGGGGAACAATCAGCGTCTCTATGTCATTCAAACTGCCGGCGGATGGGCATTTCGGCTCTAAATCAGGCATCCAGCTCATAGGTTTTCTCCAGAAGTGAGAGGTAGGAAAATGGAGTACGCACCTTACAAAAGCACATCGTGCCACTCTGAGTGGCGCGCAAACTGTGCCTTTGCAAATGGGCATAACGGCATGATTTTCTTGCCCGAGGTGCGAACGTCTTCGACCGCTTTTGCGACTAACGCAACACCCACTTTTTGTCCGCGCATGGCATCAGGCACTTCAGTGCTATCAATGATGATCATCGAATCACCCGCTTTCGAATAGGTCATCTCTGCTTTAGCCCCATTGAGCTCAACTACATAGCGCCCCTTGGTATCACTGGTTTCATGCTCAATGGTAAAAGAAGCTTCAGGTGTACCAGACATTGCTTTCTCCTTATCGTATTACTCAGCAAACAACTCAGTATGTGTTTCTATAAGTTAATAGTTATCAGGAGCCTTTTCTTTCAATAGAACTTAAGACCAGCACTTAAGACCTGTACTTAAAATTAGCACTAAGCTTAGTACTTAGCCCCTTGAATCAGATCTTACGTTCGGCCTTCATGGGGATGATTGAAAGTCAGGAAATGGCGCACGACCGGGCGTTCCTCACCTTGGTGGAAACGCAGAACTTCTTCTTGGATTTCGGCGGCTGATTTAGAAACACGCTTATGCTGACGCAGATGCTCTGCCCAGGATTCAACTTGGAACCATTCCAACATCAAGCTGGGATCGGCGGAATCCTCGGTAATGCCCCAAGCATAGGCGCCATCACGCCGTCTTTCAGCCGAGAGCCTAGCCAATATTTTCAAAAAGGCTGGACGATCTTCGAGGGCTACTCGGTACTCTATCTGGATAAGCACCGGGCCGCGGTCATACTCGACGGGAGCGGCTGTCAGTGGCTCAGGCCAATGATTCGACGGCATTAAGTCTGATTCGCCTTTGGGCAACTTGATACGATGTGCAATACATCCGATCGCTGCTAGCCCGACCGCGCCAGATAGTAACGCCAACGGCACGCCAATCCCTTGAGCGATTATCCCCCATGCCAAACTGCCCGCAGCCATGGCGCCATTGAACACAGTCAGGTATACCGCCAGAGAGCGGCCACGTACCCAATTGGGAAGAATTGCCTGGGCGACGCCGTTGAGGGTCGTCAACGCTGTAATCCACGCTGCACCAAGGATCAATAAAGAGGACACTGCGAGCCATTTAGGCGGCGCCAGGGTTAGCAAAGCCATGACGGCCGAAGTGACTAATGCCGACGTTAGAAGTAGGCCGTCGGCGCTAAGGTACATACGCAAGCGAGGCATAATAACAGCTCCTCCTATTGCACCCAGGCCAACTGCGCCAAGCAATATGCCATAGAAGCTTGGGCCGCCTTCCAGTAACTGACGTGCGACTAGAGGCAGCAGTGCCCACACTGAGCTGGCCATAGCAAAGAAGAGAAAAGCGCGCAGCAGGACAACATGCAGCTCGCGACTGGCGCGGGCATAACGTAGCCCGGCCCGAAAAGCACCTGGGAAGCGTTCGGATAGGGCATCCCGTTTCGTTGCTGGTCGTTTCCACCAAATCAGCGCAGCGATGACAACTGCATAGCTCAGAACGTCTACTCCATAGGTAAACGCTGCTCCCATACTGGCCAGCAACAGCCCGCCTAAAGCGGGACCTACGGCACGGGCAATGTTGATCCCCAGCGAGTTAAGTCCCATTGCGTTTTTGAAGTCTTTCTTGTCTACCAGCTCGGGGACGATAGCCTGCCAAGTTGGCCCCATCAGAGCAACGCCTATGCCCCCTATAAACGTAAGCATTATAAGTGATGCCACAGAATGCTGATCTGTAAGCGATAGAATAACGAGGCAAACGCTGACACAGGCCAGCAGAAGCTGAACGCAGATCAACAGCTTACGCCGGTCGAGCATATCGGAAAGCACACCTGCCGGGATCGCCAGGAGAAAAACCGGCAGAGCAGCGGCAGCCTGAACCATAGCGACGGCCGCTGGCGAAGAGGATAGATCAGTCACCAGCCAGGCACTGGTCACATCACGCACGAAACTGCCAATGCTGCCGATAATGGTGGCGCCCAGAGTACGGCGAATAGGGTCTGCCGCAACGGAGCAAAAGCACTGTCCGGAGATGCGGGAAGAGGAGTGGATTGGGCCTTACTCATTTCTCTAGCTCCTGCAACCCAAGAGGTCTTTGCTCCAACGAAACGTACGTATGCATTAGGTGTGCACCTTTATACGGCCCAGCAGGAACAGCCGAGAGCCCCGAAAAAGCCTTTCAAATCCGACGTCGGTGCGTTGGATGCCCAGGCCCAGGCATGATCATGGCCGTGTAGGCCACACGCGCTTGCACAGCCACAGCTGGCCATCGCTTGGGCGCTACGCCATCGAGCCCTGGCAATAAAGACCTTACAACAACAAGGAGAATATCATGTCCCAATTGAGTGATGACGTCTGGTCACCGGTGATTACCCCCTTCGGCGCCGACTTGGCGCCGGATACGCAACGTTTTGTGGCGCACTGCCAATGGCTGGCCTCAAATGGTGTCGGCTTGGCCGTGTTCGGCACAAATTCTGAAGCCAACTCAATGACGGTGGCCGAGAAACAGGAGCTGTTAAAAGCGCTAGTGCATGGCGGTGTCGATCCCTCCAGGATTATGCCCGGTACCGGGAGCTGTACAATTGATGATTGCGTGGCGGTGACATGCGAGGCGGTGGACGCTGGCTGTGCCGGAGTGCTGATGCTACCGCCCTTCTACTATAAGGGGGTTAGCGATGAAGGCTTGTTTCGCTTTTACAGTGAGGTGATCAACCGTGTTGCAAATTCGCGCCTACGGATCTACCTCTACCATATCCCGCCGGTCACTCATGTCCCGCTCTCGTTTGAACTGATCGAGCGTTTACGTGACGCCTTCCCGGGCATTATTGCTGGCATTAAGGACAGCGGCGGAGACTGGGCACACACCAAAGGGTTAACCGAGCGCTTTGCTGGGCAAGACTTTGCTGTGTATGCCGGCAGCGAGCGGTTTTTGCTTGATACCCTACGAGCAGGCGGTGCTGGCTGTATCAGTGCCACTGCCAATGTCAATCCGTCGGCCATCGTTGAGTTGGCAAGGCATTGGCAGGAGGACGATGCCGACGAGCGTCAGCAGAGCCTGAATGCTATACGCGACTTGTTTGAAAAGTACCCACTGATTCCTGGCATGAAGGCAGCGACAGCTTACTTTTCGGACAATGACGATTGGAGGCGTGTGCGCCCACCTTTAGTAGAGCTGGAGGAGCAGCATGTGTCTGAACTCGTGTCTTCGCTTAAAGCGACAGGATTCCAGATGGAAGGCGTAGGTGAGGCGAGCCATGGATGAGCAAACGAAATCTTGGCGTATTGTCGCTGTACGACGGCTCAGTGAAGCCCAGCTTGAGGCACTTTCCGAGGTTGCCGAGGTCGACTATTTCGAGGACGTGGACGAATCAAACCGTGCTGATTTCATGGCAGCGCTTTCCAGAGCTCATGGCCTAATCGGCGGTAAGCTAGAACTCAATGAGGCAATGCTAGCCGAGGCGCCTGCGCTTCAAGTGGTATCCACCATTTCAGTGGGCTATGACCACCTGCCCCTTAAGGCACTGAATCAACGCCGCATTCTACTCTGCAATACGCCAGATGTGCTTACCGAAACCACTGCCGACACAGCATTTATGCTAATCATGGCGACCCAGCGGCGGCTAGTCGAACTGTCCAACCTTGTCCGCGATGGCGGCTGGCGAACACATATCGGTCACGAATACTTCGGTATTGATGTACACGGCAAAACCCTAGGCATCGTGGGTGCTGGTCGCATTGGTGCGGCGATTGCACGACGGGGAGCGTTGGGTTTTGGCATGCCCATTCTCTATACCGCCGCCTCATCCAAGCCTGCGCTTGAGCAGCAGTTAGGGGCGAAAAGGCGTGAGCTGAATGACCTGTTAGCTGAAGCAGATATCGTCTGCCTCAGCGTGCCCTATAACAGCGATACACATCACTTAATTGACGCAGATGCTCTAGCACGGATGAAAACGACGGCTGCCCTAATCAATATAGCGAGAGGTAAAGTGGTCGACGAGCCAGCACTGATCGAGGCACTCCACTCCGGCGGAATCCGTGCAGCTGGGCTTGACGTGTTCGTAGAGGAACCGCTTCCACCCGATTCGCCACTGGCGGCCATGGACAATGTAGTGACGACTCCACACATTGGCTCGGCGACCCATGAAACACGTGAGGCCATGGCACAGTTGGCAGTCGATAATCTGCTGGGCACGCTGATCGGCAGCGGCCCGCTTACCGCGGTTAATGAGCATGTCTGGCGACGGGCTGATGCTATTGAGGAAACATAATGCCTCGCCGCCTACAACACATCTTGTGTCTTGATGATTTCGAGCGGGCCACTCAGCGGCATTTAGTCCCGGCCGGTTTGTCGCGGCGGGGAGCGTCCATGAACTGCCCGAGAACGCCCACCATTGTGACGATGACAGCACACCGCGCTGAAGGTCATCGGTGAAGCGGTCAGCGAGGAGCTGCATGTGGTGCCCGCCCGGATCGAGGTGATCCGTCATGTGCGGCGTCAAGATCGCCCCAGCGCCCGCCAAGCATGAGGTTGCTGTGACATCTCCAAATACGATGATGGCGTGACATCACAGAAACTCCGGACAGGTGTCACCTATATGCCACTTATAAAACGCTAACAAACAAAAACGGCCACTGTAGCAATTAGCTAAGTGACCGTTTTATATGTCCTTGGTCGGAGCGACAGGATTCGAACCTGCGACCTTTGCAACCCCATTGCAACGCGCTACCAAGCTGCGCCACGCTCCGCTGTCTTTATTGGCCGCTACATCTTTGCCTCAAGACGGTGCGTATACTAGCGGTTTCTTAGATAAATGAAAAGCCCTTATAGCGCTTTCTTTTCAAGTATTTGTCACACACCGCTATAAATCTCATCAGCCTTTAGGGCTTGCGTTGATCAGCCTCAAGCAACAGATAGGCCATGGCGTCATATACACCGGGGGCCGTTACGATTAAATGATCCGGGTAGATATCTTCCGGCACCGCTGAAGGTACCGGGTATAGATGCCCTACTCGCGCGCCGGCTTCCCGTGCAATAACCCAGCCTGCAACGAAATCCCAGGGCGAGACACTCTCGTAATACGCATCCAGACGACCGCAGGCTACATCGCATAAATCGAGCGCTGCTGCGCCATTACGACGTACGTCTTGGCACTCAAACAGCACAGCTTCCAAGCGCTTCAAAAGTTGCTTACGCTCCTCTTTACGGTAGGGAAATCCTGTCCCTACCAGGGTGTTCGCCAGTGATTCCGCACTGCTTGGCTGTATGGTTTGACCGTTGCAAAAAGCCCCAGAGCCTTCTGCAGCACTAAAGGTCTCACCTAAAAACGGTGCATGAACAACGCCCACCTTGGCAACGCCCTCTTCCATCCAGCCAATGGAAACCGCTACGTGGCGAAGCCCTTGAGCAAAATTAACAGTGCCATCAATAGGATCCACCACCCACAGCTTAGGTGCTGTTTCATGCAAAGCGCTTTCTGGAGCAAGCTCTTCACTCAGCCGCGCTTCCCCCGGAAAGTGCTCCTCCAGGCGTTGACTAATGAGTTCATCCACGGCCACATCCACGTCGGTGACCAACTCATTATCCTTTTTTAAGCGCTGGGCAAAGCCTTGCTGCTCCCGCGCCTTGATAATCATCTGCCCAGCTTCTTCGGCAATAGCGATAGTAATTTCAAGACGTGCGGCTAATGTGTGGTCGCTCATTGAATCTCCCTTTAGGACGCGATGATACTGTGAGCTTCTACCATAAGCCGCCGGGATGTAATTTTCGAGTCATACCGACTTGCGCTTGCAATGGTTAACGCAATACGTCTACCAATACATCCACCACGATGCGCGTGGCAGCTTCAATTAGCACCACATCGGCACCAACACGCTCCCACTCATAGCCTGGGTAGTGCGGCAATTGAGATGCTAACTGGCCGTCAAAACGCTTGGCGATACCTGGGGGCAAAGGTTTGCCACGCTCAAGGTTGCGCTGAATACCTGGCGGCAACGATTCGGCTCGCGGTGCGTCATGCCGGCGCAGCAGCTGGCGCAGCTCACGTTCGTTAATGCGTGGTAAATCAACTCGCTCATCGCGGAAGTGACCAGGTCGGTTAGATTCATGTTGCTGGTGCTGGCCCTTATCGCGGGCACCGTGGGCCGGGGCATGGTCAGGCTGAGCAAAGGCTGCGCTATTAACTAGCAATGCGCCAAGTGCGCTTATGGCAATCAGTTTGATGGGCTTCACTGTAAGCTCCTCGCTTAAGGTCAGAGTTTATAGTGTAAAGAACAAATGAGTAGGAAGTATGGAAGTAATAAAGGGCACGTGGGCCCTTTGGAATTAATAAGTAAAGAGCTAGGGACGACAAGCTGAGGGAAGAAAGGTATCGTCGATAGTAGTGCTGCTACAACGCCAACCAGTAATTTGCCCACCGCTAGTGCTAGCAGTTGCTACAGCATCATTCATTGTTTCATTGCTGATAAGTGGTTGAATCACCATTGAAGAGCCGCTATGAACGCCATTATCAAATGCGACGGTGAACCCACCGCTCGCTTGTCCATTGAGTGTCACACCACTGATGTACTGACCACCTATTTGATTTGCGGTATTGGAGATGTAAGAAGGGGTGC